>UOGE01000028.1_pt1 | contig 16905 bp, 15 predicted proteins | sample 1989811 | NCBI WGS metagenome assembly UOGE01 (sample SAMEA4712198, study PRJEB27164) | hydrothermal vent metagenome | biome: marine basaltic hydrothermal vent biome; feature: marine hydrothermal vent; material: mineral | place: Pacific Ocean | collected 2011-06-14/2011-07-23 | depth 1691 m | reverse complement strand
CCGCCACCTCGGAAGATAAAGTGTTCCAGATAGCTTTTAACCATATGGTTAATCCCAAAATTGTTCGTATCAAACAATCGGAAGCCGAAAAAGCAAAAATCAAGGAAATGTTCCACATGGTTCATCCTTCCGAAAGGATGGACGCCCTCTTTGAAGCGATCAGACATGAGAGCGAAGGGCAGACACTGGTGTTTTGCAGAACCAAAAGAGAGGTCGACAGCGTCGCCGAACGGCTTTTGTCCAAAGGGCTGTCGGTGGAGGCTATTCATGGAGATTTCCGGCAGGTCAGGCGCGATAAGGTGATGAAAAATTACAAGGATGGAAAAACAGAAATCCTTGTCGCCACAGATGTCGCCGCCCGCGGTATTCATGTGGAAAACATCACCACGGTGATAAACTACAGTTTGCCCGACGACCCGACGGTATATGTGCACCGCATTGGAAGAACCGGAAGAGTGGGGAAAACCGGTGTCGCAATTTCGCTTTACACTATCGATCAGAAATATACTCTTAACGACTATCGCACAAGGGCAAGCGCCGCTTTCCAGGCTGGCGCATATTAGACTTTCTTTTTTTTTATTTTACCTTGCGCTTCTTTTTGACACCGCCTCTCTATTCTGCTAGATTACCTGTTTCCCCAAAAACATTGATGGTGTATTATCGTTAGTGAGGAAATAATATATGAGTGTTGAAACAGGGCAGACGCAAAGGATTATGAACTCCGATCTCGAAAAGCTGATCAACCTGCAGGTGAAAGATTCCGATATCGCAAGAAAAGAAGCCCTCCTTAAAATCCTTCCAGACGAAATAAAAAAGAGCTATTCCAGCGCCCAGGATGCCAAAACGGCCCTTGAGGAATTTGACAATACAAATGAGGCCAACTCCAGACTCAGCCGCGACCTTGAAGCGCAAGTGGAAGATCACAAAGAAAAAATCGCGCAAAGCAAATCCAAACTGCCGACGGTTAAAACCAATGTGGAATATCGGGCGCTGTTAAAAGAACAGGATAATTTCGAGAAAAAGATTGTCCAGCTGGAGGAAAAACAGCTCGAACTTATGGAAATCCTTGAAAGCGACTCTGGGGCTCGCGGCAGTCTGGAGAAAGTTTATAATGAAGAAGAGGGCAAGTTCAAGATCATCCAGAAAGAGAAAGAGGCGGCCATTGAAGAGGTAAAAGCGGCCCTCGAAAGGCTTATCGAGGAGCGCCAGGGAATCATCGACGGCATCACCCCCGATATTTACGCAAACTATGAAAAGGTTATGCGGGCTCGTGATGGTATTGGCGTGGCCAGAATCGCCGATATGCTTTGCCAGGGATGCAACCAGACGATTCCACCCCGCGAATATTACGAAATCAAATCATCCGACAAAATTCACCAGTGCCCGCACTGTAGCCGCTTCCTCTATTACGAAGCGGAAAAAACCGATTCGGAAGAAACATAGTTTCCCCGTCGCTTGCGCTAAAATAAATATTTATTCGTTCACGCCACAGGGTTTCCGGGTTCGGGGTCTCCTTAGGTTGCATTGTTGAAACAGTCGAATAAAACACCTGGCTCCAGTTCCAGTTGTAATAATTAACGATCCTCATTGCAATGGCGCTGATTAATCGGTTGGGAATAGTATTTATTAATAACCACGTCTCACCCCCCCTCCCTAATCATTCCATGATGTTAAATCGACCCCGTTTTGCGATATAATGCCGGGTGAAGAGGTCGAGGGACGGTCGCTGGTCGCGCATTTTGTGTGCGTGGCGGGAGGAAAGTCCGGACACCGTAGAGCAGGGCGCTCTTTAACGAAGAGCGGGGGTGACCCCAGGGAAAGCGCCACAGAAAATATACCGCTAACCCCGTGGCGACGCGGGGCAGTAAGGGTGAAATGGCGAGGTAAGAGCTCACCGCGGCGATGGCGACATCGCCGGCACGGCAAGCCCCGCCCGGTGCAAGGCCAAATAGGGAAGCGTTCCCCATAACCGGGGACGTTGGTTGCTCGCCATATGCTTCCGGGTTAGGCCGCAACATACGATCGCACGGGCAACCGTGCGGCTAGATGAATGATCGTCATCCGTCGCTTGCGATGGGTACAAAATCCGGCTTACAATCGGCCTCTTCACTTTTTATCGCATAAACTGCGAACCGCCAAAGCCACCGCATCCTGCCGGAAATGAGGGTGTTTTCCTGATAACCGGATATTTTCATCTGGCTCGGTTAAAGCTATTGAAGCCTGTGGAAATTTGATAAGATAGAGGCGTGGTAATTGATAATTGATCGGAGATTAGAAGGAAAGATTCAATGAGTAATATGTTTAGACTGATTGCAATTGTGGTATTCGCCGGATTTATAGCATCTGTGGCCACCCCTGTTTTTGCCGACGATTCCAAAGCCTGGTTAAAAATTATTTCTCCTAAAAATGGCGCGGTGATGTCTAGCAAAAAAGATATCATAATAGAATATGAAATGAATCCCGGCCCGAAAGGTGACCATGTCCATTTCTATGTGGATGGTGGCAACGCAGGGTTGATGCGCAAGAACAAGGGGAGCTTTAACATGACGAAACTGGGACCTGGCGAACGAGAGCTTACCGTTAAACTTGTTAACAAAATCCACGTCCCGATAGGAGTTGAAGCATCGGTTAAGATCACCGTCAAATAGAGATGGATACGGCGAATCTGGTTCACGCCATCATTCAATCAGTTCACAACTTCGGGGCGGCCCTTGCGTTGGGGGGGCCGATGTTTTTGCTGATGCTTGGCCCTTGCGACTACGAAGCCAAAAAGGCGCTGCAAATTTTTCTTGCCGCATGGGTTTTCCAGGCGCTCACAGGCTCCTCGTTCCTGGGCTCGACCCTCTTGATGTATGGCCAACTGCCGGAGATAAGCAAAATAGCCTGGTTCAGCATGTACCTGAAGATATCGTGCGTATTTACGGCGATAAGCTATTGCAGCTGGCTTTTATACCGGAAAACCGAGACACTTGGCAAGAAAGAGTGGGTTCTCCTTTTCGATCTGGCCGCGGTGGCGCAGGTGGCGGCGGCCACACAGCGCTGGTATTCCTGACATCGCTCCGCTTTACGTCAAACCAAAAAAGATTTTCAGCCTGAAATGCTGTTATAATGATGGCCGTTTAAAAGATGATTTAGCAGTTTGTTTTAGACGAGTCACTCTCACATCACAATTATAGTGGATCGAAATATAATGAGCGAAGGAATTGTTTATCTCATCGGAGCTGGCCCGGGCGACCCCGGGCTGATTACCGTTAAAGGAAAAGAGCTTATCGAAACCGCGGATGTAATCATATACGATTATCTCGCCAACCCGAAGCTTCTCGATTATGCCAAGGCGGACGCCCAGGTGATCTATGTCGGCAAAATGGGGGGGAAACACACCATGACGCAAGACAAGATCAACGAGCTTCTGGTGGAAAAATGCAAGGAGGGGAAAAATATCGCCCGCCTTAAAGGGGGAGACCCGTTTATTTTTGGCCGTGGCGGCGAAGAAGCGGAGGAACTGGTGAACCTGGGTCTGAAATTCGAGGTGGTTCCGGGAGTCACCGCCGCCTCCGCGGCCACCGCCTATTCCGGAATACCGCTCACCCATCGTGACTACACCTCCACCGTCGCCTTTATCACCGGGCATGAGGACCCGACCAAACCGGAATCCAGCATCGACTGGGCGAAAATATCGACAGGAATCGGCACCATAGTCTTTTACATGGGAATAAAAAACCTGCCTAATATCGCCGCCAACCTTATGAAAAACGGACGAGCGAAAAATACACCGGTCGCCGTTATCCGGTGGGGATCGACCCCGGAGCAACAAACGGTGATCGGGACGCTTGAAACGATTGTGGAACTGGCGAAAAAAGCCGGGATAAAACCACCGGCGCTCACCGTGGTCGGGGAGGTTGTCGCTTTAAAACCAACGCTCGACTGGTTTGAAACCAAGCCGCTATTCGGGCGGAAAATCGTCGTCACCCGCGCACGGGAACAGGCGTCGGGTTTCGCCACAATACTGGCGGAATCGGGCGCGCATGTGATCGAATTTCCCACCATAGAAACGGTTAAACCCGATTCGTGGGATGAGCTTGACAAGGCCCTCGATATCCTGCCGGAGTATGACTGGATAATTTTCACCTCGGTTAACGGCGTGAAGTTTTTTGTCGAGAGGCTTAAGGAAAGAAATGGCGATATTCGCGACCTCAAGGGGGTCAAGGTCTGCGCCATAGGGCCGAAAACAGCGGAGGCGATCGAGGAACTGGGTGTGCGGGTGGACCTGCTCCCAAAAGAGTATCGCGCGGAGGCCATAATAGAGGGGTTGGGCTCTGAAAATATAGATGGATCAAGGATACTTATACCCCGCGCCAGGGTGGCCCGCGAAGTTTTGCCCGATGAACTTGCGAAGATGGGGGCGAAGGTGACCATCGCCCAGACGTATGTCACCATCAAGCCGGAAGAAAAAAAGGAATCGACCCAAAAACTTTTTGAAGAGGGAAAAATAGACGCAGTCACCTTCACAAGCTCTTCCACTGTCAAAAACTTTGTGGATATGTGGGGCGAGGAAGAGACGAAAAAGCTGTTGAACGGCGTGGCCATCGCCTCCATCGGCCCCATAACCACCGGCACGGCCATAAAATATGGGCTTAGCCCCGGCATTGAACCAAAGGATTACACCACCCCTGCCCTCGCCCAGGCGTTGATAGACCATTTTGGGAACGGATAGAGCTTGACCATTTATAAATCAGGCGGGGCTTCCTTGGCGATGAAAAGTTATTGATTAATTTTGAGAATGATTCTTGACTTGGGTTTTAGCTCTGGCTACCATTAGTCCTTTTGGAGAATATCGATATGTCCGCAAAAGAGTGCGCCGTTTGCGCCTGGCGGGCAAAATGCAATTTGAAGTTTAATTATCAGGCGTCGGATAATCATTGCAAGGAATATACTCGCGATGTGACTATGCCAGCTTCGGAAAACGAAACAGAAGACGATAAGGAAAAAGATCAGGTCTGAACAATGTGGCGGAGTAGCTCAGGTGGTTAGAGCATGCGGCTCATATCCGCAGTGTCGGGGGTTCAAGTCCCTCCTCCGCTACCATTATTTTTCAATAGGTTGCGATTTAAAAAGGCCCTAAAAGTTACGTACCAGTTACGTACCGATCTTCTGTCTTCTCCCCTCCAGCGACACCACCGACCTTCTGTTCGCAACGGTTACATTTGCGTAAAACTTCTGTAGCGTGTTTGAATCGTTCAAGGTGTAGTGAGAAATTTCCGTATAATTCCAACTGTAACCCCCCTCTTTTACGGCCATGCCAATTTCTGTGCGCCGCTTCTACCATGGGTAGGCGAATCGTTCCGGTATCTGGAAGCTTATGCCCATCATGTGATCGATCTGGAACGCCGCCTGTGTGTCCTGGTTAATATCTATTTCCCCCTTGTTTTCGTTTCGCGGCGCGATAGAGCGGATGTAGTATGCAAGCCCAAGCATTTCATCGTGCGTTAAAGAGGCGGAATACGACGGCATTGGCGTGCCGTTGAGACCTGTCGCAATGGTCATATATATATCAGCAGGCTCAAGCCCGCGTTTTGGAACACTTTTTCGAAAGTTGGTCGGGCGTATCGGCTGATACCAGTCGTCCTTTAACTTGCCTGCGCTATCGCCGTCGCCATAACCCTCTTTTCCATGGCATTTGGCGCACTCCCCTTTTATATAAACAGTTTTTCCCAGCTCAATATATTTTTTTTCGGACATGGAAGGCTCCGGCGTTTTAACGACCACAGGTTTTTGGCCATCTTCGTAATAGAACGTGTAATAGTCGGAAAATGTTTTGATATAATAGGTCACGAGCCATCTTTGCGTTGTCGTCAGCGCAAACCATGGAAGCATCCCTGTTCCGTGGATTCCTCTTGAAATTGTTTTGAAGATATCCTCGTCGGTCGGCGGCGCGCCTGTGGGGGTGGAGCGAAACTTGAATATCCCGAATGTGAAATCCCTGGGCCTGGTTTGAAGCTCTTTAGCCCTTTCACCCTTTCCGTCACCTTTGATCCCATGGCAGACCGCGCATCGATAGATATAAATCCCGCGGCCCGCCTCTATCGCTATCTTGTCTTCTGGTGGTCTTTGGTTTTTAAAATTGACCGGTAATGTTTCGCCGGAGAGCCATTCATTCATAAGCTCACGGCCGCTTTTCCTCCTTGGCGCCTGCGCGTGGCTTTCTTTTGGCCCGCTTATAATATCCAGAACAATTCCATGAATACCCTCGCCATCGAACCTATCCTGGCTAAAAAAACAATTCTCCATCAGGGATGCCGGAGAGATATACAAAATGATCAGCACAAAAGCCACTAAAGCTGGCTTGTTTTTAATATCGGACAACCTGCGCAAAATATCTATCTCCATTTTTATTAATGTTTCGCCGTGAAGCAAAAACCATTTTTTCCGCCACGGAATCGAGTTTAAGAAGTTCACCACCAAGCATGTTGTTTTTCATCTTAAACCATACGATGATATCGTATAACACTGATTGTTCATGATAAAAGATAATGTGTCGGGACTATATATGAAGCGACGCGCAAGAGCGTAATAAAAACGGTGGCCGCCGCCGGTAATGAACATTGTTTATTACAGATTCAATCCTGCAAAAATGATAATTGGAGCCTGCGCATGAAAAAGAACGCTTTTATGCTGGACGCCGGGATCGACGTTCCTCTCATTTGTGGGGCCATGTACCCGTGCAGTAACCCGGAGCTTGTGGCGGCGGTCTCGAAGGCCGGGGGCCTGGGGATAGTCCAGCCGGTATCGATGATATTTGCGCACGGCCACGAGCTCCGCGACGGGATAAAGTTTATCCGCGCCATCACACGCAAACCGATCGGCTTTAACGCGCTTGTCGAAAAATCATATCCCAGATACGAAAAGCGAATGCGCCAATGGGTCGATATCGCGCTGGAGGAGGAGATAAAGTTTTTTGTTACGGCTCTGGGGAAACCCGAATGGGTGGTGGAGAAGGTTCACGCGGCTGGAGGGGTGGTCTATCACGACGTTACGGAAGGGAAATGGGCCAAAAAGGCGTTGGACAGTGGCGTGGATGGCCTGATTTGTGTTAACGATCGAGCCGGGGGGCATGCCGGCGCGCTGTCAACTGAAAAGCTTTATAAGGAAGTTTCGCGTTTCGGGGTTCCCCTTATATGCGCGGGCGGGATATCTGATGAAAGGGGATTTATCAAGGCTCTTGAAACGGGTTATTCCGGGGTGCAGATGGGCACACGTTTTATCGCAACCAGCGAATGCAATTCTCATGACGATTACAAAGAGGCGATTCTACAAGCTGTGGAAACGGATATTGTCCTGACAGAGAAAATAACCGGTCTCCCTGTGTCGGTTATCCGCACGCCATACGTTGAAAAACAGGGTGTTAAAGCGGGGCCGTTGGCCAGGCGCCTGCTAAGACGTAACAGCTCCAGAAAATGGATGCGGATGATATATACACTGCGGTCGATTTTCAGGCTCAGGAAAGCGTCGCAAAAAGGTAAAGTCTACATGGAATATTTCCAGGCTGGTAAAAGTGTTGACGGCATTTCTTCGGTTCGGCCCGCTTCGGAAATAGTAAAGAGTTTTGCAAAAGCGGCTGTCGCGGTGGGTAAATAATATATACATTGATCTGTCCCTGTTTCTTCGACATCAAACGGCAGACCTGGGCTATACTCTGCCATGATCATTTGGATAGACGCAGACGCCGCCCCGCGGGTCATCAAGGAAATAGTCTACAAGGCGGCGCAAAGAACCGGCGCGCCGGTGGTTCTGGTGGCCAACTCATACATGCGCGTTCCGGAAAACCCGCTTTTTGGATTCAAGCTCGTTGGCAGAGGGCCGGATGAGGCGGATCACCATATCGAGGAAAGCATGACAAAGGGGGACATAATAATCACGGCCGATATCCCGCTGGCGGCAAAGGTGGTGGCAAAAGAGGGACGTGTCATAAACCCGGCTGGAAAGGAATATACAAAGGAGAACATGGGCGAACGCCTAGCCACGCGAAACCTGATGACAGACCTTCGAAGCGCCGGAGTGGAGACCGGCGGCCCGGCGGCTCTATCCAAAAAAAATATCCAGGCATTCGCAAATATCCTGGATCGTTTGCTTGCAAGGTATAAAAGAGGAAATTAAACCAGGGTTCGTGTGCCCTGGGTTATCGCCGGTTGATAATGGAATCGCCCGATTGGTAAAAATAAAAATGTAAAGAAGGCGAAAATATGGCGCCCGCGATGGCTCACTCTTTTTATAAAGCGTCTTTTTTGGGTAGTGTAAAATAAAATTCGCTTCCCGCATCCACTTTGCTTTCCACCCCTATTTTGCCGCTATGCGCTTTTACGATTTTTGAAGCGATCGACAGCCCCAGGCCGGTGCTTTTCTCCCCGGCGGTCGCTTTCACGCTGAGCTTGCTAAACGGGATAAACAGCTTCGATATTTCCTCGTCCGGGATGCCAAGCCCCTCGTCTTTCACCACCACTTTTACAAGAGTCGGGTAATCCTCGATAGAGACATAAATATTTTTGCCCGGTTTCGTATATTTTATTGCGTTGCTGACCAGATTATCTATCACCTGTTCTATTTTCTGCAAATCGAAAACAACATCGATATCCAGACTCCCCAGAAAATTAATCGTGATTTCTTTATTCTTCGCCATCGGGCCGGAGATCAGGACACGGTTTTGAACCACATCACCGATGTTGTGTGTTTCAAGGTTCAAGAACACTTTGCCACTTTCAATTGTGGAAATATCAAGCAGATCCTCCAGCAGGTCGAGCATCTCTTCACTTACGGTTGTGATTATTTCAAGGAATTTCTCTTTCGTCTCCTCGTCATAATCGTTCGACGCAATCATGCTGGCAAAACTTTTTATAGAGACCAGCGGGTTGCGCAAATCGTGAGCGGCGATACCGATGAACTTGTCTTTTTCTTCATTAGCTTTCTGCAGTTTTTCTTTTTCCTCTTCCAGCTGGGCCAGCAAAAATTGATTTTTCAGATGCACATCAACTCTGGCCAGCAATTCCGATTCGTCAAATGGTTTGCTTATATAATCGCTCGCGCCAGCGGCCAGCCCTTTAAGCACGTCGGATTTGGCCGTGGAAGCCGTGAGCATGATTATCGGGATATGGCGACGCTCCTTTTGCTTTTTCATCTCTCTTGCGAATGTGAACCCATCCATTAAAGGCATATAGCAATCTGTGATAATTATGTCGGGATTGATTTCCGGGATGGCCACCAGCGCCTCAACGCCGTTTGGAACGGTGGTTGTGCTGAACCCGTTTTTCTCGAAAAAATATTTTAAAATGTGGCGCGTGATCTTGCTGTCTTCCACTATCAGGATTTTTTCCCTCTTGGATATTTTTTTCGCCTCAACAAGCATCTTCATGAACTCTGTCAACAGCCCCGGCCCAAACGGTTTGCTGAAATATTCCACGGCGCCCACTTCAAACCCGCGCGCCCTGCTTTCCTGTGTGGTCTGGGAAGAGATCATAATCACCGGTATATCCTCTGTGGCCGGGTCTTCCTTCAGGCTTCTGCACGCTTCCAACCCGTTCATCAGCGGCATTTCCACATCCATGGTGATGATGTCCGGCAAGATGGCTTTTGCTTTTTCAACCCCCTCCTTTCCATCTTTTGCCATATATATGTTGGCCCAGGTTGTCGACAGCTCTTTAAAGATAATCATCCTCGCGCCCGGGCTGTCATCCACGATTAATATCTTCTCAGGTTTTTTATCCGATTCCTCTCTTTCAAGCTGATAGATAATGTTTATAAGCTCATCTTCCTTGATTGGCTTGGTCAGGAAATGATTAACCCCCACCTCGAAAGCGATATCGATTTCTTTCGGCTCCACACGGCCAGAGATAAGGATCAACCGCGCTCCCGCCGTGGAGGGGTCGGACAGCAGTTTGTAGCAGAGTTTTATTCCGGTTATATCCTCCAGAACCGAGCTGACCATGAAAATATCGGGTTTGATTTCTTTTGCCAGCTTGTAGGCCTCTTCACCAGTTCTGGTTACATGTACAAAATAGCCATACTTTTTCAGCCATCTTTCAAGGATTAGTGAAACTGTTTTTGAAGGTTCGCAAACCAGGATATTGCGAAGCCGTTTACGTTTTGCGTCGTATCGCATCACCTCCTGATGAAGCGTTTCGCTGGAGATGGCGCCAATCCGGACCAGGATGTCCCCTATCCTCACCTTCCTTTTGGTTCTGCAATCGAGAATGTATCTGACCTGGTTCAATGTCAGCAAACCCATCGATATGGCCGCCTCGCCAAAATAGATATCCGGCTTGCCATCTGTATATTCCAGCACTTCGGACACCTGCTGTTCCGAAAGATAGTTTTGCTCTATGGCGATCTGGCCGACAAGCCGATTCTTGCTTTGTAATCCCAACGCCAGCTCGTGTTGTTCCCTGGTGATCAGGCCTCTTTTAACCAGATTCTCTCCAAATCCCATTTTTTACATCGCCCTGTTTGGCTTTGGATGTTTAAAAAATTAAAATGCCATCTGTAAAAAGAACATCAATTCAGATTCATGAATAACAATTTTCCGAGGTAGGAATCTTCGACCACTATTCTATACTCATTATCGCCTTCCGGCAATATGATTGTTCATACCTGCCACGTTTTCTATACTACCAATAAGCGTTAAACTCATTACAAACCGGGTTTTTCCAGGTTGCCCGGGTATGATGAATACTATATTCTGGGATTGTTCAGCAAGCATAAGATAATGGAGAGGTGTTTATGTCATCAGAGGGGTTTGAGGTTCTGATTGTTGACGATTCAAAAATAATCAGAAACATTCTGGGAAATTATTTAAAAAATTATAAGTCGATAACCACTGCCGAAGCGGCTAACGGCATTGAGGCGATGGAAAAATTGCGCGCAGGCGACTTTGACATGGTTCTGCTGGATTGGAGCATGCCCCAAAAAAATGGCCTTGAAGTTTTAAAAGAAATCAGAGCGGATGAAAACCTGAAAGATATTTTTGTGATAATGGTTACATCCGAAATGTCGAAGGAAAATATCGTATTCGCGGCTCAGGCGGGAGTGAACGAATATATTATTAAACCTTTCACCGCCGATATCCTTGAGGTGAAACTTAAAAAAGTTTTAAAAACTTTATTGTTTGGCAATTACCTTGTAAAGAAAAACGCCATATCGACCGCTCAGCTGTACAAGGGGCTCGATTCACAGAAGGCCGGCCAGAAAACGTTTTGCGATCTTGTTGTTGATTTGGGATTTATGACACAAAAGCAGGTTGACAACGTAAATAAACGAAAAGGAATAGATAAGTTTGAAAAAGCGGCAATGGAAGCAAACATGATCACCGCCGAAGATATGGAAAAGATAATAAAATCCCAGGATGAAAACCAACCAAGAATAGGCGAGATCCTGGTCAGGCAGGGCGCCATCACCAATCAAGCCCTTAACGAGCGCCTGATAGATTTTCTTGCTCTAAAAGCAATGCGCTAGCCGAAAGTATTCGCCTGTTTTGCGCCTCAACACGATTGCGCCCACGTTCCGGTGGAATATCACATCATTTCATGGTACATTAGAAAAAATTTGTTCAGACATGGATCGATGATAGTATCGATCGGTGACAGAGCTGGACTTTCCAGCGCTATGATGGATTAGCCGTGGCATCCGGCAGTGTTTACACGCCACAGGGGTGGATGTCCCCTTTTCCGACAATCGAAACAATATGCCATAGTTTTGCGCGCTTGGCCGGGGACGTTTCGACAATGTTAATTTAAAACTTAAGGAACAACGTATCATGGATTTCTCTTTTATGGGCTCCAGTATTAGATTTCACACCACATCCCTTTTTCTTTTTCTGTTTTTGTCAATAGCCATCCCCGCCTGCACCACCCCTGGCGGAATGCTCAATTCCATCGAGGATAGACGCGGATACACATGCGACATCGTAAAAATATTTTATGATTACGATTTCGACAAGATAAACAAACTTCTTTACGATAACCGGGATCCTGAGATTTTTGAAACAAATACGATTTATGATCTCAGAGGCGAAATGGAATTCATGGCGGAGCTTCTGATAAAAAACAGCGGATTTCATTGCGAGGCGGCCTATGAATCGCAAGAGGAAATCGTCGCGCACGGAACCATTACCCAGCAGTGGAATCACGGCACAGGGTTTATAGAGTTTTACTGGATCTTTCGTTTCGGGGCGACTGGCGAAGCGTTATTGCAACAGTTTGAAATACAGGAAATCGTGAAAGAATACGAACCGGTGAAAGAAAATCCGGATTCGCGCTTGTAAAATCGCGCGATTATATTTCCCTGCTTGCGGCGAAAGAAGTTTTGGGCGACAGTTGAACAATCACCTACCATAAGCCGGTCTTTTACGGTATATTAGGATTATGGTTACAGCGAAAGAGATAATGTCCACCAAATATCTGGCCGTAAAAGCCGATACGCCTGTGCGCGACCTGGCCGCCTCCCTGGCGGAGCCAAGGTTCTACGGGGCGCCGGTTATAGATGATGACGGAAAGCTTATCGGCGTGGTGACCGAGAGCGACCTCATATATCAGCATAAAAATCTTCATCTGCCGACTGTTTTCACCCTGTTCGATTCTGTCATCACATTTGGCGGGCTTCATGAGGTGGAGGATCAGATCAAGAAAATGCTCGGTTCGGCTGTGGCCGATATCATGAGCACGGATGTGACCACCGTGGAAGAGGGCGCCACCCTCGAGGAAATCGCCACCATTATGTCTGAACAACATAAGCATTTCATCCCTGTCATCCGTGATGATGTTCTGGTGGGAGTGATAGACCGAACCAGTCTTTTAAAAGCAATTATCAGGTAACAGCCTCCCCGCCTGATTCTGAAAGCCACCCACAGGCAACAACATAATGAATTTCTGGCATGGCAAGGCTCCTTTTTTGTCCCAATATGGCACAATTTAGCGTCTTGAATAATGAGTGGAATCATGTGGGGGTATCTGTTGAATACCAGGCATGTATCGAAGCAGAACAAGTCGTCATGAAAACCTTCATCAATAGTCTTGTTCTGTTCGCTTTTATCACTTTGGCTTCAGCCACCTTTGCGGAATATGAGTCCAGATAGAAGAAACTTTTAATCAAAGAATATAAAGCGGCGATTTTTCCAAAGATAGTGCGCGAATCAAGGCGGCGCGGAAGCTGATTTCCAAAAGCAAAAGCGCTCAACGATATATGAAGAAGCGTTCTCCCAGTCTGCACAACTAATATTAACAGATAAAGCATACCGGCCAGAAATTTCACCTTTCGTCCAGATATCCAATATATGAAAGGCTCCTGAACTTTTCGTTATGATCCATGCCGTAGCCGACAACGAACTTATCTGGTATGACAAAGCCGGTATAGTCGACCTCAACCGAAACCTCGCGCCGATCAGGTTTATCAAGCAAGGCGCACACCCTTAGCGATTTTGGGTTACGCCTGCCCAAAATATCGATTAAATATTTAATGGTGCGCCCCGTATCCACAATGTCTTCCACGATCAGCGCGTCTTTCCCCTCCACAGATATCGAAACGTCTGAAACTATTTTCACTTCACCTGACGATTTCATCCCGGGGCCATAGCTGGCCACCCAAAGGAAATCACAGATCAGCGGAGAATTGATGTTTCTGGCAAGGTCGGACATGAAAATCCACCCCCCCTTAAGGATGCCGATGAGCAATATCTCCCGCCCCGCATAATCGGAGGAAATTTCGTCAGCCAGTTCCATCACCCTCTTTTCGATTTTTTCCGCCGTAATAAGAGATATTATTTTTTGATCGTTCATACAGAAAAGTATATGCGATTTTTATGAGGTGATGGCTTGCTAAAAAACTCTCACCCAGCCCCCCCTCCTGGAAGAGGGTATCTCCACCAGCAGGCGCGGCGCGTAAACTAGCGAAGCGACACGAAAAGCCGCTGACGCAGTATCGAAAGAAACAATCCCACATCGGTGACTATCCCGACCGATTCCAGGCTACCTCTGTCGGCCAGTTTCGTCACCACCGCCGGGTTGATATCCACACATACAAGCTTCACTCCAGCCGGTGTCATGTTGCCTGTGCCGATGGAGTGGAGCATCGTAGAGAGCATGAGGATCATATCGGCGCCTTTGATGAGCCGCGCATAATCCTCCTGCGCCCTGATCAGATCCATTTCGGTTTCAGGCAGTGGCCCGTCGTCCCGGATGCTTCCGGCCAGGCTGAAGGGGATGTTCTGTTTTACAAGCTCGAAAAAAAGACCCGACGTAAGGTCACCTTTCCCGACAGCCCTGGCGATAGACCCCGCTCCGCGTATCCGGTTAATGGCGGCAAGGTGGTTGCGATGCCCACCTGTGGCGGGTCTGCCGGAATGCAGGTCGACCCCCAGGCTTGTGCCGAACATCGCGCTTTCGATATCGTGGACCGCTATGGCGTTCCCGCCAAGTAGCGCGCTCACATATCTTTCACGTATCATCCACGCCAGGCTGGGAGCTCCCCCGGTGTGGGCCACCACAGGGCCAGCCACCACCACAAGCCTGCCGCGGCGCTCCCTTATTCTGTTCATCTCCCAGGCGACCCGCTCTATGGCGAGCTCCACCTTCCGCTCGCTCGATATGGTGGAGGCCATAAACCCGAACCGCCTCCCCGCCCCTCGTTCATCCGGCCTGCGCACAAGCCTCGTCCCCTCACCCCCGATCACCACCTGATCCCCTCTTTTCAAATCACGGATAAGCGAGCAACGAGCCGTGCGCTTTTCGATAACGATAACCCCGTCCATCCTTTGATTATCGACCGTTATCCACTCCCCCAGTATCCTCACCTGCATCGGATATATTGTGGTGGCGACAAATTTTTCCGGCGCGACCCCATCCTGGTTGGCCCCCTCGCATATGGCGTCTTTCTCCTCCCCAGCAGGGAGCCGCGCGCCAAGGCGAATAATTTTTTGCACAAGATGATCGAGCGATTCACCCGTCGGCGATGTCACCTCTATCTTCGCAATGGAAGGCTCGTTTCGTTTCTGGCCGAGGCGCAGGTCTTTAACCATAAACGAGCCGCCATCGCTGACTATTAAATCGCAAATGGAACCCATCAAACTGGAATCGATCAACTGCCCCTCCACCTCCACTTCGCGTGTGGTCACCTGGCAGGCGCTCATCCGTTTTGTATTCACGGTTTCATCGAGGCGTAACGTGAGGCATTTTGCCGCCCCGCCAGCTTTCATAAATTCGCCAAGGTCGGTTTCGATAAGACCGAAGCCAGCAGAGGCTAACCTTTCCTTCAACGTGGAAGACGCCTTGTGAAGCGCGATAGTTTTGTCCACCACGACACAATTGGCGGCAAAATTTATCGCATCGATTTCGCCCAGATGAATTCTTCTGTCAGATGGGACAAGCCTGTCGATCGTGTCGTTGGAGCTTATGTCGAGCGCCTGGGGATAATAGAGCAGGTATCCCCCCGGTAACGGGCAAAAGCATGTGTCCAGGTGGTAAAACCTGGGGTCGACAAGCCGGAGTGAAACCGTCTCCACATTGAAAATTTTCGCAAGATGGGAGTGCGTCTCCAGCGATGTGCGGAAGCCGTAAGCCGCCCAAAGCCTTGCGCCGTCACTATCGAAAAGGGCGTCGCCCGCCCCTTCAAAAAACAGATGGGGGGGGAGCTTGTGGAGTGTGTATCCGTTATCTCCGAACCATTTTTCAAAAAACGGCTCTTCCCCCTGGCGCTGTGTATGCGCGAAATGGGAAATTATCGCGGTGCTCCCCAGGGCCAGCCCCGCGTTTGCCGTAAAAACCATGTCTGGCCAGCCCGGTTGGGGAGTTATCAGCTTCACCTCCCCCAAACCTGACAATATGACCCTGAGTTTATCCCATTGCCGGACGGCGCTGACTTGCTTGGCCCGGTTAACGTTCCCCTCCATCCAGGGATTGATGACATATCTCACCTGAAAATGGTCTGGACGGAGCATCAGAAAGGAGGCGCGTGGAATCAATTACTTCTCCTTTTTGTACAAATTCATTTAGGGGCGGTTTTTGAAGCCCTGATTGCCAGTATACTCCCCCACTCTCCCCTCCGGCAACCTGGCCCTTGCAATTAATTGAACCCTTTTGGCATAATCTGAATCCAAACGTATAACATTAAAAATTTAAAATTTTTCAGGAGATTATAGTGTCACACCCCATAGACGTGGACGACTCAACATTCGAAACAGAAGTTTTAAAAAGCGATAAGCCTGTTCTGGTCGATTTCTGGGCGGAGTGGTGCGGCCCTTGCCGCATGGTGGGGCCTATGGTCGAGGAAATCGCAGGTGATTATAACGGCAAGCTGAAAGTCGCCAAAGTTAATACAGATCAATCGCAACAGGTTCCGGCAAAGTATGGAATCCGTGGAATACCGACACTTATCCTTTTTCACAAGGGAGAGGTGGTGGATCAGATCGTTGGCGCAGTCCCCAAAGACGCCATTGAAGAGCTGGTTAAGAAAGCTGTAACCTGATATTTTCGATGCTCGACCTTATACCTTACAGGCTGATAATACCGGCCGCCATTATTCTTGCCGTGGCGCCGGTGTTTCCCCAGCCCCATCTTGTGGAAAAGTTAGCGATGCTCAAAAACGGCTCTCTTAACCGTCCGATAGACATATTCGATCTGTTCCTCCACGGGGCGCCTGTTGCGCTGTTGGCGGCGAAGCTGTTTAAGGATTATCTCCTTAAAAGCGCCTGATTACCGGCTCTGCCCGCTTAGAGCCTCTTTAAACCTCTGTGCGTTCCACCGCATCAGCTTCAAATAGCTCTCCCTTCCGGGAACACCTCCGATCGGATCCACCCTGACCAGCTTCACATCGGCCTCATCGGCGACGGTCTGGCTTATCCCCGGGGATGTTTGCGATTCGACGAGGATC
>UOGE01000040.1_pt1 | contig 17090 bp, 17 predicted proteins | sample 1989811 | NCBI WGS metagenome assembly UOGE01 (sample SAMEA4712198, study PRJEB27164) | hydrothermal vent metagenome | biome: marine basaltic hydrothermal vent biome; feature: marine hydrothermal vent; material: mineral | place: Pacific Ocean | collected 2011-06-14/2011-07-23 | depth 1691 m | reverse complement strand
GCAAATTTCGCCAAAGAGCTAAGCTCCAAAGGCTATAACGCTTTTGTCAGCCTCAGCTTTGTGCCAGGCAAAGGATATTGGCACAGGGTGATTGTCGACCGGTTCAAGAGCAAAATAGCCGCCAGCCGGTTGGCCAAAGAGGTGCGGCGCCTTGGTATTTCCCGATATTCCCATGTGTTAAAGCTTCCATTCGCCGTGAAAGTGGGTGAGGCCTTTTCCATGGATAAAATTTCGACAAGGAAAAAAGAGCTTGCCGACAGGGGTGTATCCGCCTATGCATTGGCGGCGAACAGCAAAAGTAGCAACGGGGCGCCTGTGGCTAATACCTATGTGGGAGCTTTTAGAACCGAGAAAGGGGCCCTGGAGGCTGTTAAACGGCTCAAGGCGACCGGCCTTAAGTACGAAGTTGTCAAACCGTGAATTATAGGGTATGCTTCACCTCTTTTATTACCATCGGGGCTGGATCAGGAAAGAGAGAGCCAGCTTCACGATCCTGTGATCAATCTTTTATTAACCTGCAACATTAAATATTTTAAAACATTATGGCAAAAGTTAATCCCTTCAAAGGTATCCGGTATAATCCACGGGCCATCCCCGACTTGATAGAAGCCCTGGCTCCTCCGTATGACGTTATCTCACCGGAGATGCAAGATGAGCTTTACGAATCTCACGACAAAAATGTGGTTCGCCTTATCCTTGGGAAAACGTACGAGACAGACACCGATTCGAGCAACCGGTACACAAGAGCGGCAAAATATCTGGATGGATGGCTCGATACGAATGATCTTATCAGGGAGGAGAAGCCGGCGATTTATCTTTATGCCCAGGATTATGAATTGAAAGGCGCGAAACTGCGCCGCGTCGGTTTTATGTGCCGCAGGTCGATAGAACCTTTTGGTGAATCGGTCTTCCGGCATGAACGGACGCTCTCCGGCCCGAAGGTCGACAGGCTCAATCTCACAAGAGCGTGCAAGATGAATTTCTCCCCGGTGTTCGGGCTGTACACCGATCCTGAACATGTCCTGGATAAAATGTGGGAAGTGATAATGAGTGAACCACCGGAAATCAAGGTTGTGGACAATGCCGGGGTCACCCACACTATGTGGATAATATCCGAAAGCGAAGTCATAGAAAAAGTTTCCGGTTTCATGGAATCGAAAAAAATTGTAATCGCCGACGGGCACCACAGGTATGAAACGGCCCTTAACTACAGGAATGAAATGAGAGCCAAAGAAAACCGGGAAGGGGAGGCGGAATACGATTATCTGCTCATGTATCTTTCTAATACCGACAGCCAGGGGGTCGACGTTTGGCCAACGCACAGGATACTGTCGGATGTGGATTTTATAAGCCTCGATGTATTGAAAGACAAGCTGAAAAAATCTTTTGAAGTTTGCGAATATTCGACCGATATCACGCCGCTCTCGTCAATTCTTGAAGATCTTGAAAAAGCGGGCGAGAACGGAGCCAGTTTTGGATTATATGCCGGCGATCAAAGGCTGTTTTTGCTTACAAAGAGGGTTCCCAGAAGATCCCCTGACGATTCGGACAGAGAGGACGAGGAAAAGAAACCAGGCGAGCAGGAGCAAGACGCACTATCGATGCTCGACGTTTCATTGTTGCAGGATGTGATCTTCGAAAAGATTTTCGGCGTTACAAAAGAAGACGTGGCCAATAAAAAACATGTGACATACACGGTAGACGCCAAAGAGGCGATCAAATCGGTGGATGATGGCCTGGCGCGGTTTGCCTTTTTATTAAACGCGGCCAGCGTGGATGATGTTATGAAGATAGCCCTGGGCGGAGGTGTGATGCCACAGAAATCGACATATTTTTATCCCAAACTTATATCAGGATTAGTTTTCAACCCGCTTTCATGAAAGTTGTATCGGCCAGGTTTATAACATCGGCCGCTCAGCCTGGCCAATATCCCGATACCGGCCTTGGCGAGATTGCATTCGCCGGGCGATCAAACGTCGGCAAATCGTCCCTTATCAACTCCCTGATCGGGCGCAAAGGGCTTGTCAAGGTGAGCAAAACTCCAGGCAAAACAAGGCTTATCAACTTTTTCGATATCAACGGGAAGATCGTGTTTGTGGACCTGCCGGGATACGGTTTTGCCAATGTTCCCCTTAAAGTGAAAGAGAGCTGGGGGGCGATGGTGGAGGGATACCTGAATGCGAGAAAAGAGCTGAAGGTGGTGGTGATGTTGCTCGATTGCCGCAGAAAACCGAACGAAGACGATCAGGCGATGATTTACTGGCTAAACCACGCCAACGTTCCTTCTATTATTGTCTTTACCAAAATCGATAAAATTCCAAAGACCAGAAGACCCGGAATGATAAAAAAGGCCCTCGCCCCGATAAAGGAATATCTCGATACCGATGCGCGGATCGTAACCTATTCCGCTCAAACCGGGGAAGGGAAAAAAGAATTGTGGGGGACGATCATGGGATATTGCGGCGCCTAGCCAGCGGCGCTGATAACCTCTTTGTCTCTTACCGTCAGGAATAATTCCGGCGAATAAAGGCGCTCCACCGATCAATAGCTATCGGCCCAGATGGTTTCGAACGGAAGGTTTTCAAGGGACTTTACCATACGGCTCGCTTTTTCATAGATATCCTTGTCTTTGGTGTTGAACGAGACTTCATCATCGGGCGAGAAGAGGATAAGCGCCCTCCCTTTTGCATCGGTGACTGCGCACGAAGTCTGGAAAATGGTGAATTGCGGGGCGATCAGGCGGACAGCCACGGCCAGATCCTCACGCTCTATCATGACCACATCCATGTTGTGATCTTCATCTGCCACAAGGTTTAGTATCTCCCCCTCCTCAGGGGTCAACAGCCCTTTTTTCACCAGTGGATCCAGCTCTTCCGCGGCCCATTCATCGTCTATGGTGTAAAGGTAGAGGGGGAATAATTTTAGCGCCTCAAATATTTTGAAAACTGTCGACACCATCGCATATTCCACCGACCTGTCGCCACCGCCGATCACCTCGTATGGCGCCATCGGTTTATCAGGAAGGGCCAGATTCGTAAAATCGAAACCTTGCGCCCCATCCTCCACCTTGTATCGCAAAGACCGGCCATCGTCGCAAGAGGCGATCCCGGCAAGCTCCATCATCTCCAGGAACACTTTTTCTTCGATAAATTTCATGTCGTCTTAAATCGCATTGTTGATGAACCTTTATGAAAAGGGGGCGCCTTGGCCATTATTGGCGGAGGGAGCAGGATTCGAACCTGCGGAACGTTACGTTCAACGGTTTTCAAGACCGCCGCCTTAAACCGCTCGGCCATCCCTCCAAACATGTTCCGACTATTATACATATTTAGCGGGAGTAATATTGACAGATTGTGGGGCTGGGCCAGGGTGAAGCGGCTATCGGAATGTGGTTATTAAACCCATTCCTTGCAAAGAGAATAGAATGAATTCATTTTCCTGGTGTCGGGCCCATCCATATCGGAAAAAACAAGGCCGGCGAATTTCTTTGAGTTACTCTCGCGTATATTTTTCACTTCGCAGGCGAGCCCCCCTATCTTCACACCATCGGGAAGGGCCATGTGTAACAGGCATTCGCTTCCAGGCTCAGCCTCCCCCCCTCCCAACACAAATTGACAGCCGCCTATGCTTAAATCGATCACAGCCCCTTTTTGTTCATCTCCGTTTGAAACCATTGTCGCCGGGAGAAAAGTTTGCACCCTTTCGCTTTTACGCAGGCTGACCTTTTCCATGTTTCCCGGATAGTTCAAGACCCACATCGGTATCGGTCTGGAATATTGTTTTACCACCTCGGTCTCGAAACCATACACAATGCCGGAGTTTTGAAACCGGATGATACACTCTTCATGGTGGCCCAGCGTGACCGGCTTTCCGTTAACTATCGGCATATCCATAAAGGCGTACCTGGGAAAATCAGACCCCCTGAAGATAGAACGATATCTCGATTTGCCCGCCTGGATGATGCAAATCCCGCCGACGGGGATATTGATCTGGTCTTTTTGAACATACTCCCCCACCCGCTCAGACTCGTTAAAGAAATCGTTAATCTCAAAAAAATCTTTAAGCGCGGATTTATGAGCCTCCCTCAAGGTGACGAACCTTCCCCCATATTGATATTTTCCGTTTTCCTTTATTATGTGGGCAATAGCAAAGTTAAGCTCCTTGATCTCCCCCCCGTTAGGGAGCATGCCGTTTAAAACCAGGGTTTCGTCCGGCTCAAAACGTTTGGAGCACAAAAGCCTGCAACCACCCTGGCTTATGTTGACAATCATTCCCTGGAACTCGCCGGTCTCTTTGTCGTTCTCTTTATACGCGATGACAGGTATCGTCGTGGAAAATCTATCCTCTTTTCGATAAACGGTCTCCACGGTGTTGGCGGGGTAGCTGAGGACAAGTATTTTCACTTCTGGCAATTGTCCTACCACCGATGTTTCAAATCCGTAATAGGTCCCCCTGAACAGTAATCTGCCGATTATTGAATCGCCCGCTTTGGCTATCCAGGTTGGATCGGGCGACTCGACGAGCATGTATGATCCTTCGCGCCAGCCGCGGATATGAACATTGGCTTTGCGTCCATCCGCCTCTAGCGACATCTCTTCGCCAAGGGCCAGCATCTGGTTGGTTGTGGCTGACATTTTCCCTCACACAAAACAGGAATTTATAACTTTTCCACCCCTATGGCAAAGTATAACCCAATTATGTCAAGGCTGTCTGGATTAATTCTAAAGAACGGGAAAATCGAAAAACGCGGCTACCTGGCCCGAATGATCTCCATCCCCCCCATATAACTCCGCAATACCTCCGGCAATTTAACGGAGCCATCTTCCTGCTGGTAATTCTCTAATATCGCCACCACCGTTCGTCCCACGGCCAGGCCGGAGCCGTTAATTGTGTGGGCCAGCGAAGCTTTCCCCTTTTTCCCGGCCCGGAAGCGAAGCCCCATCCTGCGCGCCTGATAATCTGTAAATATGGAGCAGGACGATATCTCTCGAAATTTATTCTGGCTGGGAACCCACACCTCTATATCGTAAGTTTTAGCCGCGGAGAAGCCGAGGTCCCCGGAACAAAGGGTCACCACGCGGTATGGAAGATTTAATAACCGCAGAACCTCCTCGGCGTTGTCTGTGAGGCTTTCAAGCTCCTCGTAACTGGCGTCCGGATGCGCGATCTTCACAAGCTCCACTTTATTAAACTGGTGCTGGCGTATCAGCCCGGTTGTGTCTCGCCCATAGGAGCCTGCCTCCGCCCGGAAGCAGGGGGTGTATGCGACCATTTTTATTGGAAGGTCGTCTCCATCCAGAATTTCCCCCGAGTGAATATTGGTAATGGGAACCTCGGCCGTTGGTATCAGCCAGAAATCGGAACCCTCGACCTTGAAAAGGTCTTCAGCAAATTTGGGGAGCTGCCCGGTGCCGGTCATCGCGGAACTGTTAACCATGTATGGGGGCGCGACCTCGGTGTATCCATGTTTTTCTGTGTGCAGGTCAAGCATGAAGTTGATCAGCGCCCGCTCCAGCCTGGCGCCAGCTCCCTTATATATTACAAACCTTGCGCTGGCCAGCTTGGCGGCTCTTTTGAAATCGAGTATATCAAGGGCTTCGCCTATTTCGTTGTGCGGTCTGGGCGTGAAACCAAATTGAGGAATATCGCCATACCTTCGCACCTCCACGTTATCTTCTTCGCTCCCCCCCTTAGGGACAGATTCGTGCGGAAGATTGGGGATAGACAGGAGAATATCCTCAATGGAGTTTTCAAGCTCTTTGATTATCGAGTCGAGGTTTTTCATCTCCTCGCCCATACGTTTCATCTCCGCCTGAATCGAATCGGTGTTTTCGCCCGCCTTTTTAAGGGCGCCCACTTTCTTGCTGGTTTCGTTGCGTATTCTTTTTATATCTTCGGTTTTTTGAAGTTTTTCCCTCCGCTCACCATCAAGCCGGACGAGCTTGTCTATTCCAAAGTCCTGATCCCCTCTGACCGCAAGCCTATCGCAAACGAAACCGGCGTTTTCCCTGACAAGTTTTATATCCAGCATTGCGCCCTCATAGAGCTAAAGGGGGGTTCCTGCCGGGCGATTGTGACTATCATTTAAGTTTCTTGTTGAGGCGGTTTTTTATAGAGTCTATCTTGCGACTTAGTATCGGTTTATCTGGGTAGAGTTTTAGCATGTCTTTATACTTGGCTAAAGCTTTTTTTAATTGCGACAGCTCTTCATAACAAATAGCTATCCCCAGCCTGATGTCGTAATCATATTTGTTGCCGGGGCTGTCTTTAAGCAATTGCTGGAAATGGCGAAGGGCCTCCTTGGCGGCGCCTGAAATAAATTTGGAATTGGCCACCTGATAGCGAGCGTCCAGGCTTAAATCGCTTTTGGGAAACCTGTTTAGCAAAGACTGAAATTCAATAACAGCCTGCGCGTAATCCCCTTTGCGAAAATAGGCGTTCGCCACGCGATACAGATATTCGTCTTCCTTGATAATGTCTTTATATTCTTTGATGATTTTCTGATATTGAAGAATTGCGAGGTCGTAATTTCTGAGAGAGTTTTCATATATTTCGCCGATGTAAAGACGAGCTTTCAGCCTCAGCTCGTCTGGCGCTCTTTTTTTAGTCGCGTCGGTAAGGTAATCGATGGCCTTTTCCGGTTCGTCCAGGTTGAGATAATAAATTTCCCCCAGGCGCAAAAGAGCTTTTGGAGCGTATCCCGAATCGGGATATTCCTCCACCACAACCCTCAGCTTCGACACCGCGTCGTCATAATGCTCCTCCAGCCAAAGCCGCTCGGCCTCCTGGTACAAAATCTTATCCCTCGAATCGCAAGCCACAAAAATGGCGGAGCAAACCACCAAAAATAAAAAAACGCAGATGCGCCCAGGGGGGATGTTTTGATAGGCTGTTTGAGATTTCTGTCTGAAAAAGGGCATAAAAGCCTTGGTTAAAGATATCCGCTAATCAACGCTTTCCGATCCGGCGCCAGCTTGATCTTCAAGCTGGGCCACGGAGACGACGCTGTCACCTTCGGAAAGATTAATAACACGCACACCCTTGGTGTTGCGACCAATCACAGGGACATCAGAAGATTCAATCCGTATCACCTGGCCCTCCCGCGTGATAACCATCAGGTCGTCATTCTCTTTTACTTTTTTAACTGTAACCACGCTATCAGTCTCTTTATCGCATTTTATATCGACAACACCCATTCCGCCCCGTTTTTGCAACGGATATCTTTGAGCCTCGGTTCGTTTGCCAAACCCGTCCCCCTTTATTGTGAAGATCGTCCTCTTTTCCGATCCATCATTGGCGATAACCGCCATCCCGGCGATACTGTCTCCTTTGGCCAGCCGTATCCCCCTCACGCCCCGGGCGACCCTCCCCATTGGCCGCAAATCACTCTCATGGAAACTGATGGCCATTCCCCGCTTTGTGCTGAAGAAGACCCTTTTATTACCGTCAGAGACCTCCACCGCCATCACGTCGTCATCGTCTTCCAGGTCGACGGCGATAATCCCGCCGGAGTGTATGCGGGAGAAAGCCTCAAGCCTGGTCTTTTTCACATACCCTTTTCTCGTGGCGGTGATCAGGTACCTCCCCTCATCGAAATTAGAAACAGGGAATATGGTGGCGACCTTTTCATCCGGTTTGAGCTGTATCAGGTTCACAACCGCTTTCCCCCTGCCAGTCCTTGACACAAGCGGGGCCTCGTACACTTTTTTGCGGAACACACGGCCCTTGGTTGTGAAGAACAAAAGATTATCGTGCGTGGAGGCGACAAAAAGCTTCTGGGCAATGTCCTCTTCGCGCATTTTCATCCCCTTGACCCCCTTGCCTCCACGCCTCTGGGCGCGATACATGGCAAGCGGGTTTCGCTTTATATACCCCACGGTTGAAATAGTGACAACCATATCCTCTTCGGCTATAAGGTCTTCCAGGACCACCTCTGTCTCCACAGGGGTTATGACAGTCCTGCGTTCGTCGGCGAACTTCGCCTTGATCTCCAGCGATTCCGATTTGATGATTTTAAGTTTTTCCTCTTCATGGTCCCGGATAAACTCAAGCCCCTGGATCGATTTCTTTATTTCCTTTAACTCGTCAAGGATTTTGCCGCGCTCCATGGCGGTGAGCCTCTGAAGGCGAAGCTCCAGAATAGCCTTGGCCTGAATCACCGAAAACTCGTATTTTTTCACCAGTTTGGTTTTGGCGTCGTCGGGGCTGGCCGCTTTTCTTATAAGCTCTATCACTTCGTTTATGTGGTCCAGAGCCAGGGAATACCCTTCCAGCAGGTGCTCGCGCGCTTTTGCCTTTTTAAGCTCGAAAAGGGTGCGCCTTGTGATTATTTCCCTCCGGTGATCCACGAAATAGCTGAGCATCTCTTTAAGGTTGAGTTGCTTTGGCTGGCCGTTCACCAGGGAAATCAGTATCACCCCGAATGTGTCTTGCATCTGTGTATGCTTATACAACTGGTTCAGGACAACCTGCCCCATAGCGTCCTTTTTAAGCTCAACCACAACCCGCATTCCATCCCGGTCAGACTCGTCACGGATATCTGAAATGCCGACTATTTTTTTATCCCGGACAAGCTCCGCCATTTTCTCGACAAGTCTCGATTTGTTCACCTGGTATGGTATTTCTTTTATAACGATTCGCTCGCGATCCCCTTTTTCCATCATTTCTATCTCGGCCCTGGCCCTCATCACCACAAGCCCCCGGCCCGTGTGATAGGCGGAGCGTATCCCCGAAACGCCGTGAATCTCGCCGGCGGTGGGGAAATCTGGCCCAGGGATCACTTCCATAAGCTCTTCAATGGAAATATCGGGATCGTCAATTATTTTCACTATCGCGTCGATAACCTCGCCCAGGTTGTGGGGAGGGATGTTCGTCGCCATTCCAACGGCAATACCACCAGACCCGTTCGCCAGAAGGTTTGGTATTTTTGAAGGGAGCACCACAGGCTCTGTTTCCGATTCGTCGTAATTCGGTATGAAATCGACCGTCTCTTTTTCAAGATCGGACAACAGTTCGTTGCTCAACATGGAAAGCCTGGCTTCCGTATATCGCATGGCGGCGGGGGAATCCCCATCCACAGAGCCAAAGTTACCCTGCCCGTCCACCAGGGGGTATCGGAGCGAGAAAGATTGCGCCATTCGAACCATGGCGTCATAAACAGCGGTGTCACCATGGGGGTGATATTTGGCTATAACCTCACCGACGGTTCTGGCCGATTTCTTATATGCCTTGTTATATACGTTTCCCATGCCGTTCATGGCGTGCAAAATCCGTCTATGGACCGGTTTAAGCCCGTCACGCACATCTGGCAAGGCGCGGGAGACGATGACGCTCATGGCGTACTCAAGGAACGACGATTTCATCTCGTCTTCTATAGAAACGGGAACCGTGTTGTGCTCAGAATCGCTCATGTAAACTTATTGATTTTATAAACTGTTATTCGATTTTCAGGGAGCCGAATTATACCATTTCGGCAGGTTTATTTCAGTCCTTTTCTATCCTTTTACAGCTTTTATTATCAATACTATATGTTAAATTATCGGCCCATCGCCGGGGATTATCCCCCCGCACGGCAAAAACCCGATTTATGACAAACAATATGGCTCCGGCCAGGCTCTCCCGTCGCACAAAAAAGGGGGATAAAGGCCACTAAACAGGCGCCATGGCATGCCTTTTCGCTGGCGCCGGCGCGCATCGCCACCTGGCTTCCCCGGCTCTTCACCGGGGGCCAATAATGTAGCTTTACTACATTATTGCGGCTAACGATGTAATTATCCTTGACGTGGGCCGGCGCCAGATAGTATATTTGTTCTGGTCACAGTTTAAATTGTAGCGGGATAAAAAAAGGAACATGACAACCACTGTAATAAAAAGCGGACGCAAAAGCACAAGGGGCGCCATCGACCCGGATCGCACAAGGGGCGCCCTGGCCCGTTTCAGGGGGATGATTCCCTCCCTCCTCCCGGCGGAGCGAAAGGTGGCTAACTACATCATCGATAACTCCGAAGCTGTTCTGGCCCAGTCGGTGGGGGAAGTGGCGGCCGGATCGACGGTTTCGGAAGCGACGGTGATAAGGTTTTGCAGAACAGCCCGGTTTAAAGGTTTCGCAGATATGAAAATATCGCTCGCCCGCGAGCTGGTCTCTCCCCTGGCTTCAACATTACATGAAGACGTCAGCGAGAAGGACGACCCGGCCCGGCTTGCGCGAAAAGTGTTCGGGATGAACATAGAGACTTTGCGCGACACATTAAGCGTGATAGACCCCGCCTCTATCGCCCGGGCCACATCGCTTATCGAAAGCGGGGGCAAGACGCTGGTTATCGGTGTGGGGACTTCCGCCCCGATAGCCTTTGATGGATATTCAAAGTTTATGCGGATAGGGCTTAATGTCTCTTTACAAACAGACGCGCACCTGATGATGATGGAGGCCGCCCTTATGAAAAAGGGGGACGTGATCCTGGCCATAAGCCATTCCGGCGCCACTATCGACCCTGTGGAGACTGTCAAAGTCGGCCGCAAGGCGGGGGCCAGGATTATTTCAATCACAAATAATATGCTGTCGCCGATCGCAAAAGTTTCCGACGTGACACTTGTCACGGCAAGCAAGGAAACAAAGTTTCGCACCGAGGCGCTCGCCTCGCGTATCGCGCAGGCCAGTATTCTCGACCTTTTATACGTTTCTATTGGACTTAAGAACAAGAGGCGCGCGTTCGCCTCGTCAAAAAAGATAGAAGATGTCATCACAGCAAAGCAGTATTGAGCAAATGAGGGAAATGAAATGATTACTTTAAGAACCTATGTTTTTCTGGACAGCCTGCAGGATCAGCTTGCGTCGTATATAGGCTCCACGGCGAAAGGTTTTTTGCCGGTGCCTGGTGTGGCGTCGCTATTTGTGGAGATAGCCCCCGGCCTTGCGATCAACCGTGTTCTCGATGTCGCCCTGAAAGCGACCTCCTGCCAGCCGGCGGTGCAGATCGTCGAACGGGCATACGGCCTGCTGGAGATTCATGAACACGACAAGGGCGAAGTCATGAGCGCTGGCGCCACTATTCTCGATTTTTTGAATCTCGAGGAATCGGAGAGGATAAAGCCCAAACTTGTTTCAAACCAGATCATACGGTCGATGGAGGCGTATCAGTGCCAGCTTATCAACCGGAACAAGTCCGGCTCGATGATCCTGCCGGGTGAATCGCTTTTTATACTGGAGACGGAGCCGGCCGGATATGTCATATTCGCGGCCAACGAAGCGGAGAAGGCGGCCAACGTGAAGCTTGTGGAGGTGCGCCCCTTCGGCGCATACGGGCGGCTATACATGTCTGGCTCGGAGGCCGAAATCGACGCCGCGGCGAAGGCGGCGGTGACCGCAGTTGAAAGCCTCTCCGGCCAGGAAATGCAACCGAAAAAAAGGTAAGAAAACGTTAACAATATTTTGTGAGGAATGAAAAATGGTAGACGCTCTTGGATTGATTGAAACGAGAGGATTTGTTGGCATGGTGGAGGCGTCCGACGCTATGGTGAAAGCGGCGAGGGTGGAGCTTGTCGGCTACGAAAAAATCGGCGGAGGATATGTGACCTCTATTGTGAGAGGAGACGTGGCGGCCGTTAAAGCGGCGACCGACGCCGGCTCCCGCGCGGCGGAAAAAGTGGGCGAGCTTGTGTCGGTCCATGTTATCCCGCGTCCGCACAGCAATATAGACGTGGCCCTGCCGCTGGGCAGGAAAGCTGTGGAGGCGAAGTAGCGCCATGCTGTTCGGGAAAGTGGTGGGGTCTGTTGTCTCCTCCCATAAAACCGAAAGTATCGTGGGGCTCAAGCTCCTTCTGGTTCAGAACCTGGACGAGAGGGGCGCCCTTGCCAAAGGATACGCCGTGGCGGTGGACGCTGTTCAGGCGGGCCTTGACGATGTGGTGATATACGCCACCGGTTCTGCGGCCAGGCAGTCGGACACAACATTAAACTGTCCGGTGGATGCGATTATTATGGGAATTGTCGACACATGGGATATTAATGGCGCGGATGTTTATCAAAAGAACAAGCCCCTCCCGACTGTCGACGTTTAATTAAGGCATAACCTATGAAACTGGGTAAAGATCAGATAGCCGATATTGTCACCCGTGTCGCCGCGCGGCTGGAGGCGGGAAAAGATGATTGCGAAGAAAGAGGGATGGGAGACGACGCTGGGAAAGCGTCTCTGGCTCCTGATGATGGAATAGGACTGTATGACACCCTGGAAGAAGCGGTGGCGGCGGCGAAGGCCTCTTTTGTTTCGCTGGGCGCCATGAGCCTTGAGGCGCGAAAACGTATCATCGATTCAATGCGAGCGGTGATTCGGGCGCAGATCAGGCCCCTTTCCGAAATGGCGGTTTCCGAAACAGGTTACGGCAGGGTGGAGGACAAGGTTATTAAAAACACTTTGGCCGTGGACAAAACCCCGGGAACTGAAATATTAAATCCGCAGGCCTTCACCGGTGATAACGGCATAGCCATCATGGAGCGGGCGCCCTATGGGGTGATCGGCTCTATCGCGCCGGTCACAAACCCTGTGGCCACCGTTATCAGTAACGCCATCGGCATGATCGCGGGTGGGAACGCGGTTGTCTTCAACGCTCATCCTGCGGCCAAAGGGATAACCGGGAGGGTCATTTCGCTGTTTAACTCCGCCATTATCAAGGCGGGCGGCCCGGCCAACCTGATAACGGCTGTGCGCGTCCCGACGATTCAAACCGCCCAGGAACTTATGAAACATCCCGATATCCGCTTGCTTTGTGTTACTGGCGGGCCGGCTGTGGTGAAGGTCGCCATGAACTCCGGCAAGAAAGCCATTTGCGCAGGGCCGGGCAACCCCCCGGTGGTGGTGGATGAAACGGCGAATATAGACGACGCGGCCAGGCACATTGTCGCCGGAGCCTCGTTCGATAACAACATCGTATGCGTTGTTGAAAAAGAGGTGATCTGTGTCGATTCTGTGGCGGGTAGCCTGAAGGAGGCGATGAAAAAGCATGGCGCGTTCGAGCTTAACCAGATGCGGATACGAAAGCTTGAAAAACTGGTGATCGAACGGGCGCCTTCAGAACCGGGCGATCATGGTGTTATAAACAAAAAATGGGTCGGCCAGGACGCGGCCAAGATTTTGCGCGCCATCGGTGTGGAGACCGATGAAGATGTGAAGCTTATTATCCTGGATGTGCCCAAAGAGCATCCTTTGGTGAAGATGGAGCAGTTGATGCCGGTTCTGCCTATCGCGCGGGTGAAAAACGTGGACGAAGCGATAGATTTCGCCCTGGAGGTGGAGCGCGGCTTCGGGCATACGGCGGTGATGCACTCCACCAACATCGATAACCTCTCGAAAATGGCTCGGGTGATTAACACATCCATCTTTATAAAAAACGGGCCGGCCGTGGCGGGCCTCGGTTTTGGCGGCGAGGGATACACATCGTTCACCATCGCAAGCCCCACCGGCGAAGGGCTCACCACCGCGCTCAACTTCACCAGGGAGAGGCGTTGCACCCTTAAAGACCGGTTCAGGATTATCTAGCCATGGGCCAGCTTGCCGATATCGCGAAAGAGGCGGGGATCATTGGCGCTGGTGGCGCCGGGTTCCCCACTTATGTGAAGCTCTCTAATCCGGTTCGCAATATCGTGGTCAACGGGGCCGAGTGCGAGCCTATGATGCATGGCGACCAATGGATTATGGAATCGCGCGCCGACGACCTTGTCACCGCTTTAAAAATGGTGGCTGAAGAGTTCGGCGAGAGGCTTGAAGCAAAAATCCGGGTTGTCATCGGCATCAAGGAAAAATATAAAGAGGCGATAAAATCTATCGGGTCGGCGATAAAGGGGAGCGACATGGAGATACTTGAACTTCCCAACGTATACCCGGCCGGTGACGAGCAGTTTCTGGTTTACGAGGCGACCGGAAGAATCGTCCCCGAAGGTGGAATACCTCCGATGGTCGATACCCTGGTGATGAACGTCGGCACCCTTATCCACCTGGCCGATGCTATTGGCGGCAAACCGGTGACCCACCGCCCAGTAACGGTGGGGGGCGCCGTGAAAAACCCCAGGATAGCGTCGCTACCCATTGGCGCTCCATTCTCCGAGATCATCCCGATGGTGGAGCCGGGAATAGAGGACTATGTGATACTGGTCGGAGGCCCCATGATGGGACGGGTGACCGAAGATCTGGACGAAGTGATAAATAAAACCACGGGTGGCCTGTTTGTGCTTCCAAAAAACCATAGCCACGTTTATCGAATGCGCCGCCCGATCCCCACCGAATTGAAACTATCGAGGTCGGTGTGCGAGGCTTGCCGCTATTGCACCGATTTTTGCCCCCGATTTTTGCAAGGGCACGCCCTGGAGCCACACAAGATTATGCGCGTAATAAATTACGACCGCGACCTCGACACAAAAACGATAACCAGCGCATGGCTCTGCTCGGAGTGTGGCGCGTGCGACCTTTGGGCCTGCCCCATGTTCCTGTCGCCACGGGTGATATTCAAGGAGTTTAAAAAGAAATTAAAAGACGCCGGAATCCAAAACCCGCACGCGAGATCGGAGCTTGCAATAGACCCGATGAGGAAGTTTAGAGGCATACCGGCAGGCAGGCTCACCCAAAGGCTGGGGCTGACCGAATATGACATCCGGCCACCTTACGATACGGGCGAATGGCCGGTTAAAATTGTCCGGATAGCCCTGAACCAGCATATCGGGGCGCCGGCCCTTCCTGTGGTGAAAATGGGGGTGAAGGCGACCAAAGGGGAGCTTATCGCCGAAACGCCGGATGGCCGGATGGGCGCCAGATACCACGCCTCTATAAGCGGGAAGGTCACCGGCGTTGACGAACTATCGGTCACCATAGAAAAGGAATAAAAAAAAGTGGAATTGCAAAGCCCGGCTGTCGCCATGATTGAGCTTCGCTCTATTTCTCGCGGTGTGAAGACCGCCGACGAAATGGTGAAAAAGGCCCAGGTTAACCTGATGGAGGCGAGAACCGTTTGCCCCGGCAAATATATGATCATAATAACTGGCGAGGTGGGGCCTGTGGAGGAATCGTATATCAAAGGAAAAGAGATAGCCGGCGAGATGATGATAGACGAAATGTTTTTACCCAACGCTCACTGGCAATTGATCCCGGCCATGGAGGCGTGCGTCGAAGTGAAAGAGATCGTCTCCCTTGCGATTATAGAGACATTTTCGGTGGCGTCCGTAATATTATCGGCCGATGCGGCGGCGAAAATGGCTGATGTGACGCTGATCGAGCTAAGGATGGCCAACGGGCTGGGGGGCAAATCGTTCTACACCATGACGGGCGAACTTTCCGAAGTGGAGGCGGCGACGGAGGCGGGGGTCGATATCATCGAACCTGCGGGAACTCTTGTAAACCGGGAGATCATCCCGAATCCGCACGAGGATATTAACCTTAAACTTTTATAGGTGAACAAAATATGCATTTAGCCAGAGTTAAAGGAAGAGTGGTCGCCACACAAAAGCATGAAGCCCTCGAAGGGGTGAAACTGCTGGTTATCCAGCCGGTCGACCACAAGGATAAACCGAAAGGGGGGATGATCATCGCCGCCGACCCGATGCAGTCTGGCGAAGGGGAACTGGTGGCGTATGTAACGGGGAGAGAGGCGTCGCTGGCCCTCGACAAAACTTTCACACCGGTCGACGCCGGGATTGTTGGCATTGTCGACTCGGTCAATGGCGAGGTGGAGGCATGAAGCTTTGCAAGGTTTTGGGGAACATCCAGGCGACCTTGAAACATCACACATATGTCGGGCGCAAGATAATGGTGGTGCAACCTTTAAACGAGGATATGGCGCCCGATGGCGATACGTTTCTCTCGGTCGATTTTGTGCAGGCGGGCCCTGGCGACATCGTCCTGGTGGCGGTGGAGGGGAACGCGTCGCGCCAATTGTTTCTGGATGATAACGCCCCGGTTCATTCCGTGATAGAAGGAATTGTGGATCATGTTTACAAAGGCGAATAGAAAATGAAAAACGAGCGGGAGCTTCGAAGCGATATAGTCGAGGTTTGTAAACACATTCACGCAAAAGGATGGATAAGCTCCACCGACGGCAACGTCTCGGCCAGGCTCAGGCATGACCGGATATTAATAACCCCCTCCGGAATCCACAAAGGGTTTATGAAAACCGGCGATCTTATCATCGTCGACAACAAGGGGGGCCACGTTTCCGGCAAAGGAAAGCCTTCGAGCGAGATGATGATGCATATCACATGTTATGACGAGCGGCCCGATATCGGCGCGGTCGTCCACGCGCACCCGACGTTGAGTGTGGCGTTCTCTGTCGCCGGGGTGAAGCTGGCCAAATGCCTTCTGCCGGAGGTTGTGTTTACCCTCGGTTCGATCCCGACCGCGGACTATGCCCCGCCAGCCACCGACGAGGTGCCAGATTCGATAAAAAAATATATAAAGGATTTCGACGCGGTGATTCTGGAAAGACACGGGAGTGTGACAGTGGGGAGCGATGTCTTCACCGCATACAACGCCCTGGAGCGGATGGAACATGTTGCGGAAATAACATATCACGCCCGTCAGCTTGGCAGTGTGGAGCCGCTATCGGGCAAACAGATCGCCAGATTGCAGGAGATCGGGGAAGAGCAGGGGTGGCCCAAAAGGAAAATCATCCACGATTCCTGCAACGAGTGTAACGCCTGCAACAAGTTTTCCCCCCAGCGTAACCAGACGCCTGTGGATCCCGGATGTGATAACCGGGGCCAGGTGGCGAAAACGATGATCACAAATCCCTCGGAAGAGGTTATGAATATGATTGTGAACGAAGTTGTCGCCTCAATGAAATCCTGAATTCCAGCAAGTCAGGGGGGCGATCAGGCCTCTCAGGCGCCCAGCCACCAAAAAAACCGATCTTAAGTGGCGGTATAACCCCTTTTTGGTTATACTCATATGCTTCTAACAGGTGGCCAACCTGTTTATCGGAGAGGTGACCGAGCGGTTGAAGGTGCACGCCTGGAAAGCGTGTGTAGGGCAACTTACCCAGGGTTCGAATCCCTGCCTCTCCGCCATATTTTATCCGCCTCACCGGCCCCTTATCACGCAAACAATTTTAGC
>UOGE01000107.1_pt1 | contig 17092 bp, 15 predicted proteins | sample 1989811 | NCBI WGS metagenome assembly UOGE01 (sample SAMEA4712198, study PRJEB27164) | hydrothermal vent metagenome | biome: marine basaltic hydrothermal vent biome; feature: marine hydrothermal vent; material: mineral | place: Pacific Ocean | collected 2011-06-14/2011-07-23 | depth 1691 m | reverse complement strand
GGGGAACGTCCTGCACCAGCCTTGAAAGCCCTCCCACCATCGCCATTTCACCTATTCGCACATGCTGGTGCGCCACGGCGGCGCCCCCTATAACGGCGTTTTTACCAACCTCCACGTGGCCCGAAAACCCTGCCAGAGATGTCATAACCACCCCCTCGCCGAGTTTGCAGTCGTGCCCTATGTGGGCCTGGGCCATAATGTATGAGTTATCGCCGATAATTGTTTCTCCGTTTTCATACATCGACCTGTGAATGGTCACAAGCTCGTTTATTTTTACGTTCGCGCCCAGTGTCACCCACGACTGCACAGCAAGCCAGTCGATTATCTGAGGTTCGCCGCCGATAATCGTGTTCGGCCCAACCTGACAGCCAGGCCCCATCCTTGTCGACGCGATATTAACGCCCGGTCCAACAGCACAGCCATCGCCGATAGTCACGTAAGGCCCGATAACGGCAAAGGGGCCAATAGCCACCCCCTCCCCTATCCGGGCCGTTGTGTGAACAACCGCAAGTTCATCAATCCTGGCGACCATATAAAATCCTACTGGGCCACCATGGCCGTTATGTTGGCCTTGCTGGTCACTACGTCGCCCACCCTGGCCGTCCCCTCAAGCTTCCACAACCTCTTTTTAACACTTGTGGCCACAATTTCAAGCCGCAAAGTATCCCCGGGAATCACCGGTTTTTTAAAACGGGCGCCATCCACGCCGGCAAGATACAGGATTTTGCCTTTGTCATCTGGATAGGAATACATAGCCAGCACCCCCGCCACCTGAGCGAGCGCCTCGATGATAAGAACACCGGGCATGATGGGCGCCTGGGGGAAATGCCCCGGAAAAAAATATTCCGACCCTGTTACGTTTTTTATTCCAACCGCCCCTTGCATCGGTTCAATCTCGATAATCCTGTCGACCAGCAAAAAGGGATGCCGATGAGGAATGTATTGTTTTATCTCTTCGTGTTCTATAATCACTTATCGTCCCCTTTGCTGAGCTTTTGTTCCAATTTCTTGATGCGCGCGGTCAAACGTTCCACCTTTTTCCCTGTTAGCATAAACTTTTTATATTCCATATTTTTCATCACAAGGGGGCCGCCATACACCCCCGGCTCCGTAATACTTTTGTGCACCCCTGTTTTCCCGGCGATAATGACCCCGGAGACCACGCTCACATGATCGGAAATGGCCACCATACCCCCCACCATCACGTTGGAGCCAAGCACAGACGACCCGGCCACACCGGAGCAACCGGCGATCACGCTGTTCTCCCCTATCACAGTGTTGTGGCCTATCTGCACCTGGTTGTCTATCTTCACCCCTTTTTTGATAACTGTTTCGCCCATCATGGCCCGGTCGACAGATGTGTTGGAGCCTATCTCCACGTCATCTTCTATGGTGACCGACCCTCGCTGGGGAATTTTATAATATGCGCCGGACTCTGTTTTCACATACCCGAACCCGTCCGATCCGATTGTGCTGTTTGCGTGTATGCGGCACCTCGCGCCTATTTTTGTGTGGTCGTACAGCGCGACATTTTCAAACAGTGTGGAGCCCGCCCCGATAACAGAGCTCTCGCCGATTCTGACCCCCGCCCTTATCACCACCCCTTCATCCAGTTTCGTCCCTTCCCCAATGGTGGAAAAGGCCCCGATGTGAACGTTATCACCAATGGAAACACCATTGCCGATCACCGCGGTTGGGTGGATCCCCGGTTCTGGCGCCGGTTCCGGGTCCAGAAGCTCCACCACCTTTGCGAACGCAAGGAGCGGATCAGGGGCGAAGATGGAAGGACGATCCGCCTCCATATTTTCCGGGATAATCAGCGCCCCGGCCTTTGATAAGGGAAGCCTGCTTAAAACGCTTTGATCCTGAACAAACGAAATATCCCCCGGCCCGGCGGAGTCGAGCGAGGCGACGCTATGGATATCTATCTCCTCGCCGTCCGATTTAGTCAAGCCAAGAACCGCGGCTATGGCGCCAAGTTTCATTTCGTCCTTATGGCGCGATCACTGGCCAGCGCCAACCGCCTTGTCATATTGCGCATCGTACAATTTTATAATTACCGGAGTGATATCCATAGAGTCCTCCATGTACACAACGGGGCCACCCATAATGTTTCCCGCCCCTCCCTTTTCAATAATCAGGTTGTAACCGTTCTCTTTCGCAAACGTTTTTATAATGGTCATGATCTCTTTCATCAGCCGACGGATTTCCTGGCCCTGGGCCCGCTGGATGGACTGTTGAACATCGCCGCGGTATAACTCGAACTCCCTTTTCAACCGGCTGAGCTTGGCCCTTTTTTCTTCAAGGGACGAGTCGACCATCATCATGCTTTTTTGCTCAAGCTCTCTTTCCATATTCTTGATCGCTTTTTGCTTGGCGACGATCACATCCCGCTCTTTTTCCGCTTTCGTTTTCACCAGATTCAAAGCTCTTTTACCAGCCTTTGAACCATCCACAACGGCTTGCAAGTTCACACCGCCCACCTTTAACGGGGCATCGGCGGCATGAACCACAGAACCTGAAAACATAAAAGCAAGGACACAAGCGGCAAGAACCAGCGCTGGAATTGTTTTAAATCGAATCTTTCTCATTTTTATTAGAATGCTCCTCCAATTGTAAAGTGAAATTCGCTGGGTGATTCGCCCGTTCTCTGGTCTAGCTTAAAGCCGTAAGCGAGAGACACCGGACCAATAGGAGAGAAGAAATGTACGCCAAATCCCCAACTATGCCTCATTTCATCAAAGTTATAATAGTCGTCTGTCGTATTGCCAAGAACGTCGTTGCTTCCATATACGTTACCTCGATCATAAAACAGGAATCCTTTAAAAAATTGCGTGAAGCTATATTGTAGTTCAGTGTTAAATTGCAGTAAAGCCTCACCACCTATTGTTTCCCCATCTTCGTCCTTCGGGCCGATATCCCTGAACGTGAACCCTCGCAACGTTCTGGGGCCGCCCATAAAGAACCTTTTATATATAGGGACTTCCTGATCGTTATAGCCCTGGCTCCACCCTACCCTGGAGTGGAACATCCCCACAAATCCCAGCCACAATCTCTGATAAACCGTATATTCCCCGATGGACTTTACAAATTTATCGTTGCCGCCGATACCAGCCACTTCCAGATACAGATAAATTTTCTGTCCGGCATTTGGGTTGAATTTATCGTTACGTGAATCATAAGTAAGTGAAGGGAAAATTGTGCCGGTGGTGCTCACACCTTCCCGCTGTTTCAGGAAAACAGTGGCCGTAGCGGCGTCGAGGATGGCCACCTCGTTCTGTTCGTATTTATATCCTATGTTTCCCCATAAATATTCAGAAAGCCCCCTGCCCGCCCGGAGCGACCCCCCCGTGCTTCTGGAGTTGTATGAGTCGAACCGGAATGTTTTGTTGTAAAGATCAATACCGGCCAGAAGCCTTCTGTCGAAAAGCGATGGCTCGGTGAAGCTGAGGGAAAAATCGTTGCGCAAGCTGGAGTAATCGAGGGTAAACGCCAGCCTTTGCCCCCGCCCCATCAGGTTGTTCCATCTAAGTTGCGACTGCAAAAGAAGATTCTCGATAGAGCTGTAACCGACCGCCATCGATATCTGGCCCGTGTTTCGCTCGATCACCTTCATTTCTATATCCATCAGGTCTTCTTCCCGCCTGCTGCGCTGTTCAATATCGGCCGATTCGAAAAACCCCAGCCTCGCTATCCTCTGGCGCGTGAGCCGGAGCTTGGAGCTGTCGAAAAGCTCCCCTTCGCCAAGCTTGAACTCCCGGCGAATAACCCTGTCCCGGGTGACATCGTTTCCCGATATAATTATCTTGCCCACATAAACCTTGCGCCCTTTTTGGGGTGTGATTTCCACGTTAACTGTTTTTGTCTCTTCTTTCAGGTCCATTCTGGGCACGATAGAGGCGAAAGCGTATCCTTTCTGGGAATACATGTCGGTCAGTTCGAATATATCCTTGCGAAACTGGCTCCGGTTGAACTTTTCACCTTTTACCAGTGTAATTTTTTCGAGAAGCTCCTCTTCGGAATATACATCGTCATTTTTAATTTCAATGTCGCCAACCACATATTGCTCGCCTTCGGCGATCGGAAAAGTGATATCTATCCGCCTGCTCTCTTTGTCTATCTCCACCTCAGGGTCATACACCTTCACCTTCAGAAAGCCATTATCATTATAAAAAGATTCGAGCCTTAACACGTCCGCCTTGAGCACATCTTTTTTAAAAGCGCCCGAATCTGAAAAGGAATCCATAAGGCCCCCCTCCGATGTCTCGAGCACCCCTTTCAGTTCGCTATCGGAAAACGATTTGGAACCTCGAAAGCCGACCTTCCCCACAGAGATTTGCTTACCCTCGGTGATTATGAACTCCACGTCCACCCTGTTTTGGTTCAGCTTTGTGACAACAGTTCTGACTTCGGAAAAATAATATCCTTTATTTCTGTAGGTTCTTTTTATCCTGTCCTCATCCCAGGGGATCTGATCCTGCCGAAAAAATTCGCCTTTTTTGGTCTGGAGCTTTGCGAGAATCGCCTCTTCCTTAAGCTCCTTGATTCCGGTAAAGGTTATGTTTCTTACAAAAGGTTTTTCCTCGAATATGTAGGTTAATATCAGCCCGTCCTTGTCTTCCTCCACGTCGAGCTTTATATCGTCGAAAAACCCCAGGGCAAAAATCTTTTTGATGTCCTTTTGAACAACGCGAATGTCAAAATGGCCCCCCACCTTGCTTTCAAAATAGAATTTGATCGTGTTTTTATCGGCCCGTTCCAGCCCCTTTGTGCGGATTTCCTTGATTGGCCGACTAAGATCAAGGGCTGAAGATGGAGTTCCCGCGATGAAGATTGGTACAAGCAAGCCAAGGCCAAGCCCCCAAAAGTATCGTCTCATTAATTCCGGCGAAGCACGGTCTAAATGCTTTCGGCAACTATATCCTGTTCATGAAACACCAGATGGTTGTCTTCCAGGCGAACAGACACCGTGGAGCCACGCTTGAATTTTCCAAAAAGCATTTCTTCTGAGAGAGGATTTTCAATAAGGCGCTGTATCGCTCTTTTCAGTGGCCTGGCGCCATAAACAGGGTCGTATCCTTCATCAATCACATACTCTATCGCATCGTCGGTCATCACAAGGCCAATGCCCTCCTCGCTCAAACGTGACCTTAAATCGTCAATTTGCAGTACAACTATTTTCGCCAGATCTTCCCTTACAAGCTTCCGGAATGTAACCACTTCGTCTATCCTGTTGATAAATTCAGGGTTGAATGTCTTTTTAAGTTCGGACTTGATTCCGTCTTCCATCCGCTTGTGCGCAAGCTCCTTGTCGTCGGAGTGGAACCCGATGGTGGAGCCTTTTTCTATTATCCTGGCGGAAAGGTTTGAGGTCATGATCAGGATAACGTTTTTAAAGCTTACATGGCGCCCGTAGCTGTCTGTGAGCCTGCCATCATCCATTATCTGCAGTAGCATATGGTAGATATCGGCATGGGCCTTTTCTATTTCGTCCAGAAGCACCACCGCATATGGCCGCCTGCGAACCCTTTCGGTAAGCTGTCCCCCCTCTTCATATCCCACATACCCTGGAGGGGCTCCAACAAGCTTGGAGGCGTTGAATTTCTCCATATATTCAGACATGTCGAGCCGAATAAGGGAGGCCCGGTCATCAAACAGATATTCCGCCAATATGTTGGCAAGCTCGGTTTTGCCGACGCCCGTGGGCCCCAGGAATAGAAAAGTGCCCATAGGTTTCGTAATGTCTTTAAGCCCCATGCGGGAGCGGCGTATCGCCTTGCAGATGGCTTCGATAGCCTCGTCCTGGCCGAATATTTTTTTCCTCAGTTCATCGGCCATAATCTGCAATTTTTGAGATTCCTCTTTCTCTATTCTGCTAAGCGGGATGCCTGTGATGGTGGAAACCACATGGGCGATATCCTCTTCCGATACGGTGGGCCACGAAGATTCCTGCTTGGCCTCCCATTTGCTTCTCACCCTGTCCAGAGCCAGGCGGCACTCTTCTTCCTTGTCCCGAAGCTCAACGGCTTTTTCAAACTCCTGCTTTTCTATCCGTTCTTTTTTATCCTGCACAAGATCGTCTATCTGTTGCTGGAGCTCCCTTATTTCAGGAGGATAGGTGATTCTGCTCAGGTGAACACGGCTTCCCGTTTCGTCTATCACATCTATCGCTTTATCAGGCAGGAACCTGTCTGGCATATATCTGTCGGACATACGGACGGCGGTGATTATCGCCTCGTCGGTGAAGTGGGCCTTGTGATGATTTTCATATTCCGACCTTAACCCGCGAATGATCTCGATGGTCTCATCGACACCCGGAGGTTGCACGATAATAGGCTGGAACCTCCGCTCAAGGGCGCCGTTTTTCTCTATATATTTGCGATATTCGTCAAGGGTTGTGGCGCCGATGCATTGTATCTCGCCTCTGGAGAGGGCAGGCTTGAGCATGTTGGAGGCGTCGACGCTCCCCTCGGCCGCGCCCGCGCCCACAAGTGTGTGTATTTCATCTATAAACAGGATCACATTCGACGATTGCGTGATCTCTTTCATTATCGCCTTGATCCTCTGCTCGAACTGGCCACGATATTTCGTCCCGGCGATCACCGCACCCAAATCGAGGCTTACAACCCGCTTGTCATATAAAAGCTGGGGCACCTCGCGGGTGATAATCAGCTGAGCCAACCCCTCCACTATGGCGGTCTTGCCCACACCAGGCTCCCCGATCAGCACCGGGTTGTTTTTGGTGCGGCGAGCGAGAATCTGGATAACGCGTTCTATCTCCTTGGCGCGGCCAATAACAGGGTCGAGCTTCCCTTTGAAACCAAGGTCGGTAAGATCACGGCCAAATTCGTCCAGCGCAGGGGTTTTGCTTTGTGTTTTTTCCGTCGAGGAGGCCGGTTCTTTCAGCAGGTTTATCGTCTGCTCGCGTATCTCGGCATAGGTGATCGCAAGACTGCTTAACACCCTGGCGGCCACACCATCCTTTTCCCGCACAAGCCCAAGCAAAAGATGCTCTGTTCCGATGTAGCTGTGCCCCATGGCGCGGGCCTCCTCCACCGAATATTCAAGCACCTTTTTAGCCCTGCTGGTGAATGGTATATCACCAATTATCAATGTGTTGGAACTGGCCGGGAGGTTGCGCTCCGCCTCCATGCGCACCTTTTTTATATCCACTCCAAGGCGCTGTAGCACAGAAATCGCCACACCACCCGCGTCCTTTAAAACCCCTAAAAGAATATGCTCGGTCCCGAGGTATTCATGCTGGTTTTTCTCAGCCTCTTCACGGGCGAGAATAATCACCTTGCGCGCGCGCTCCGTGAATCTTTTAAACATCGGTAGTCTCCAATGAATATTTAAATAAAGCTCTTTAATATCTTAAGGCTGATCAATTATTATCCAGCCGTTTGCAAAAGCAAGCATATACGCTGTTATATACTAAGTCTCTTCTTTTCTAAGCTATTCTAGCATACCATCCAGATTGTAAACAAATTTCCCATCTTTTATTCTGGCGACTTTCGACATTTGTTTGGCCAGGTGCATGTTATGGGTCACTATAATAAAGCTCTGCCGGCTCTCCTGATTAAGCTTCATAATGATATCAAATATCTCGGCGCCGGTTTTACTGTCGAGATTGCCTGTCGGCTCGTCCGCCAGCACGATATCGGGCTCGTTCACCAGGGCTCTTGCGATGGCCACCCTTTGCTGCTCCCCGCCGGAAAGCTTCCCGGGGCGATGTTTAAACCTGTGCTCAAGCCCCACCATTTTAAGATATTCCCTTGATTTTACAAGGGCTTTAGACCGTGATTGACCCGATATCATTCCAGCCAGCGCCACGTTCTCCTCGGCTGAAAATTCCGACAGCAGTTGGCTTGATTGAAACACAAACCCCACTCTTTCAGAGCGGAAATGCGCCAGTTTTTCTTCATCGAGCTTGAAAATGTCGATATCGTTATACAAAACCTCCCCGGAGGTCGGTTTGTCAAGCCCGCCCAGCAGATATAAAAAGGTGCTTTTACCGGCGCCTGACGAGCCGACTATCCCCACCATATCTCCCTGGTTTACAGAAAAATCGACATCGTCAAGGATCACGATCTCTCTCCCGTCGAGATAAAACGCCTTTTTTAGTTTATTTACACGGACAAACCCTTTTGCGAGCGATTTATCACTCATTAGTTCACACCCAGAATTATCATAACAACGCCCGATATAACAGGAACCGTCAGGTTATCGTCTATGGCGCCTGAAAACAGCTCCGTCAATACAGCGGCAAAAGCGCCAAATACGGCCCTGAAATTTAAATCAAGTGAAAACGCCACAAGAAGGCAAACCATAAACATAGCGGCGCTCCCCTCCGCAGTCCTCCCACCCGAAACTTTAAACCGGCCGATGGCCTTCCCGATTATCGAGGCGGCCGGATCCCCGATCGACATAAAATAGAGGGACGCCACAGCCACCATAGGGGGAAACAATAGAAGGGCTATTGTGGAGCCGATCAGAACGTAACTCATGCCGGTCAGCTGATCCACCTCTTTTTCTTTCATAAGAAACGAGAATGACCTGGAGAATAACTCGTTTATCGGCCGAACATATATTCGCGCAAAATCGAACCCCAGCCATAGCGCCGTCACAATCGAGACCGATACAATTATCAGATCCCTGTCAAATATTTCCAGCAGATATATGGTGGGAATAATGGAAGCGCTGACCAGATGATATATCTTTCTCGGTATATGATTGTGTGAGCCTTTCATTTCGGTTGATATAAGCCCCATCATTCATATCTCAACGATTCGGCCGGATCAAGCCTTGATGCGCTCCATGAGGGATACAACGTCGCGAGCACAGTGATCGCTAGAGCCACTATGGAAATGAAAGCTATATCTGAAAATTTCATGAGGACTGGGAGGGTCTCCAGGTTATATACTCCCGCAGGCAACTTTATAAAGTGATATTCATCGAGCAACTGGCACATCAAAATCCCTCCAATATCTCCCAGGATAGTGCCGGTGAACCCGATAACAACTCCTTCAATAATAAATATCCGCCGCACGCTTCGCCTCGTGGCCCCCATAGCCTTCAAGATGGCGATATCCTTCGATTTTTCCATCACCACCATTATCAGGGTGGAGACTATATTAAATGCGGCCACGCAAACTATAAGGGCAAGGATAATCCCAAGAGCCGTTTTCTCAAGGGCCAGGGCGAAAAACAGGTTCTGGTTCATCTCTTTCCAGTCCCGCGCAAGGTACGGGTAGCCGAGCTTTTTATTGATCGTCTCGGCTATATCGGCCGCCTGGTAAATATCTTTTACCTTTATCTCGATACCGCTCACGCTTTTGTCCATTTTAAAAAGTGATTGCGCCTCTGAAAGAGATATCAGCGCCAGAGAGGAGTCATACTCGTACATGCCGGAAGAAAATATTCCGGAAACATAAAAATCGCGCGATTTGGGGACCATCCCGGCGGGGCTGGCCTCCCCGATGGGGCTTATCACTGTCACGCCGTCCCCCATTTTAACCCTCAATGTAAGGGCAAGCTCTTTACCGATAATGATCCCGGTTCGCGAAACCTCCACGTCAATCCCCAGGTCATCTTTTTCCATGTTCCTGCTTGTATACTCATCACCTATAAATTTTATTTTTCCCTCAAGCATATATTCGGCCAGATCGGTCGCCTGCGCCACCCCTTCGATATCGACCCCGCGAAGGACAATGCCGGAAACCCTGGTGGCGGAGGTCAGAATCACCTGGTTCGTCACAAAAGGCGAAGCGGCGATCACCCCGTCGATGGAGCGGATTGTTTTGAGGGTCTCTTCAACGTCGCTGATGCCGAATGAAGAGACATGGGTGACGATTATGTGCGAATTGGCGCCAAGGATTTTTCTTCTTAAATCCTCCTGCGCGCCGGTCATCACCGCGAGAACGACAATGAGAGCCATAACCCCCACGGCCACCCCGCCAATCGATATCCAGGTGATAAGAGAGATAAAGGTCTGCTTCCTTTTCGCCTTCAGATAGCGCCAGCTAATAAACCATTCGTATGACATATCGGCAAGAGTATATCTTAATATGGCTTATGGTGGAGGTAATTTTATGGGGGCGTAAATATTGCCGATTGCGGTTTCTGTCGTCTTCGCCCGCAAAAAATTATCGACATCGCTAAATGGGAAATTGACAGCTTTCGGCTCCTGCTGTTATATTCTAGTCATATTTCGGCGCCGGTTTTTATTAATGTACTTTGGGGGTCGTTCAATGTGCTTTAGATTTCTCTCCTTTTTAAAAGGAGGAAGGTCGCCCTGTTTAGCTATTCTCTTTTTCTTTCTGATCCTCGCCACATCGTGTGGTGGTGGAGGGGGATCATCCGCCGACACCAGCGCATGGAAAACAAAGGCGCCTATGCCAACCCCGCGCGCCGGTATCGCCAGCGGAGTGGTGAATGGCAAAATATTCGTTATCGGTGGCGCGGGAAGCGTCCTTAGCATGGTGGAAAAATATAACCCTGGCGATGACGAATGGGTGGTCGGCCTCACGCCGATGCCGACGGCCAGGCAACTCGCCTCCGGATGCGTTCTGGGAGGAAAAATATATGTTATCGGCGGTATTGGCGCCTCCGGATATCTGGGGGTGACAGAGATGTACGACCCGTCGAAAAACACATGGACCGTTGGGTTGACCCCAATGCCGACCCCCCGAGGAGGAGCGGTCTGCGGCGTGGTGAACAACAAGATATATGTTATCGGCGGATATGTGGACGGCAGAACATATAACACGGTGGAGGTGTATGACCCGTCGAAAAACACATGGACCACCGGATTGCGCCCGATGCCGACCGGCCGTGGAGACGCGGCGGGAGGGGTGATTGACGGGAAAATATATGTGATCGGTGGACGAAACGGCGCTATTTTAAACACTGTGGAAGCGTATTCGCCAAAGAGCAATTCGTGGCAATCTAACCTTAGGTCAATGCCGACGGCCCGTAACGGCGCCTCGGCCGCCGTGCTGGGCGGCATGATATATGTCGCGTCGGGATATACCGGAGGAAGCTATACGGGAGCGCTTGAGATATATGATCCGTCGGCCAACTCCTGGAGCTCTATTTCCAAACAGGCGCCGACACCCCGTTCCCATGGAACCGCAAGGGTTATCGGGGGCAAGCTCTATTTAATCGGCGGCTATAATGGCGTAAGGCGCAATACAAACGAAGTTTTTGTCCCCTGACCTGGCGGGTTGGCTCTATACCAGCCCCTGGGCCTCGTCGTTTAGTCGTTTAAAAAACCTCTCCATAAAGTCATGCCGCCCTTGGGCGATCTTCCTGCCGGTGGTGGTTGTCATTTTGCCCTTAACGCGCATAAGCTTCACCAGATATTCGCGGTAGGCGGTGTCGTGGGGACCATACGATTTTGTCGCGGCCGGGTCTACATCGGGGTCGTGAAGGGTGGTGGCTCCGATCTCCCCGGCGAACTGAAACGCACGCCCCACGCCAACGGCGCCAAGGGAGTCGAGCTTGTCCGCGTCATATAAAACTTTCGCCTCCAAAGTCGCCGGTTTCAAATCGCTCCTGAACCTGTGGGTCTCTATGCAATGGATCACGCGATCGATCGTTTCCGGCGGCGCCCCTTCATCCGCCAATATCTTCCGGGCCATCACGGCCCCCTCTTTTGCATGGCATGTCTTGCCTTTTTTCCGGTCGCTCTCTTCCCGTCCGATATCGTGAAGCAGGGCGGCCAGCGATAACACACCCATGTCGCACCCTTCCATCTGGCCGATATGCCCGCACATGTTCAGCACGCGCAAAGTGTGATCCCAGCCGTGGGAGCCTCTGGCGCTTTTGAAATATGTTTTGGCGCAAGCCGTAACGCGCCTTGCCATCTCCTCAAAATCTTTCATGATGTGAAATTAAACCAGCCACGCCCGTACGTCAAGCCCCTGATCTGATATAATCGGGCGATGAACATGGAGATAAAGGTTATGAAAAAATGTTTCATTATGTTTGCTGTTTCGCTGGGGATTATATTTGCCGGGCCTGCCCTGGCCGTTAACGACGATGAAGGAGCATTCAACAGAGCCGGAAAATCTATCGATTCCGGGATTAAAAAGACAAAGGAATTTTTTACCGATTCCGCCATCACAGCCCGCGTGAAAAAAAGATTGAGCAGAGACGATTATGTGTCGGTCTTCAATTTCACTGTCACCACCAGCAAGGGCGTTGTGACAGTGAAAGGAGAGGCCGACAGCGAAAAGATCGCCCAGAGGGTCATCGATATCACCCGCGCCACAAAAGGGGTTAAAAATGTCAATAACAATATAATGATAATAAGCAAATCCCCCTCTTCATCCCGATAGCCCGGAGGCTTCGTGGTGAGGTCTGGCAAGTTGACAATGACTTTCAATTGATATAATATCGGCAAATGGGCTTTACAATAGTCCTGGCCATTTAGATCAGGCGACACCAAAATGAATGCTCGTTCCCGCAAAAGCAAACCGGAAGCCTCCTGGCTCGATAAATACAGGGAATACCTGGCAAAAAACGGGCTTAAATCGACCGTCCAGCGAGACCTTATCGTGTCGGAATTTTTCCGCAGTCAAGGGCATATCAGCGCCGAGGAACTGCATAAAAAATTACGCGAGGAGCATTCCTCCATCGGCCTGGCCACCATATACCGCACGCTAAAGCTCCTCACCCTTGCGGGGCTGGCCCACGAGCGAAGGTTTAACAACGGATATACAAGATACGAATTTTCCGGCCCGGGAGATACGCATCACGATCATATCGTCTGTGTTTCCTGCGACAAGGTCGAAGAATTTCAAAACGATGAGATAGAAAAACTCCAGAGGCAGGTCGCCTCCAGATACAAGTTTGAAATGTTCGACCACAAGCTGGAGATATATGGCCTTTGTAGCGAATGCTCCTCGAAAGAGGCCGGGAAAAAATAACAATCATATTAGACTCATTATGACATCGGGCGATATCATCCTGCTTGGTCACGGCTCCGGCGGCCAGATGACCCATGACCTTATCGACAAAATCATCCTGCCAATCCTGCAAAGCGGCTCGGCGCCGACGATACAGGAAGACGCGGCCCTTATAAATATCCCGCAGGGAAAAACCTTTTTCACCACCGATAGTTATGTGGTCGACCCGTTCATTTTCCCCGGTGGTGATATCGGCGACCTTGCAGTGAACGGAACCATTAACGACCTTGCCATGCAAGGGGCGATGCCGGTCGCCTTGAGCCTGGGGCTTATTCTGGAGGAGGGTTTGCTTATCGAAGATTTCAAGGTGGTTTTGCGCTCTATATCAAAGGCGGCCAAGGACGCCAAAGCGCCTATCGTGTGCGGCGACACAAAAGTTGTCCCTCGCGGGCGTGGCGATAAAATTTTTATAAACACATCGGGTGTGGGGGTGGCCGCCGGAACCACGGAGATAAGTGGCGCAAACGCGAAAGCGGGCGACAAGGTTTTATTAAGCGGAACCATCGGCGATCATGGGATCGCCATCATGTCCCAACGTGAAGGATTGGAGTTTGACACTGTTATTGAAAGCGACACAGCCGCTCTGCATCTTATGGTGGCCGGCCTTATCGGCGCCAACGTGGAAATACACTCCATGCGGGACCCTACCCGTGGCGGGCTGGCGACGACAATGGTGGAGCTGGCCCAATCGTCCAGAATTTCCATCAGGCTCGATGAGCGTTCGATACCGATATCGGGCGCTGTGGCTGGCGCGTGCGAGATATTGGGGCTCGACCCCATGCACATCGCCAACGAAGGGAAAATGATCGCTATTATTAAAAGTGAGGACGCCATCCGCGCGCTGGAAATAATCGCGAGGCATCCCAGGGGAAAAGACGCCGCCATTATCGGCGAGGTTACAGGCGGGCCGCCGGGGAAAGTGACCATGACCTCGCTTGTTGGTGGATCGAGAATCATAAACAAAATGCCAGGAGAATTGTTACCCCGGATCTGCTGACGTTCCTGACGGCTCACCTTTTGTTAAAACGCCGCGCCATACGCCAAAACGTTCGCACTGTTTCAGGTCAAAGCCGAACCGATTATTTGCATCACCTGATCGACCCTGTGCCCTACCCTGTGCTCTTTTTGCAACCGCCGATAGCCGCCTTCGCGGATATCCTCCCGCTCGTTATCATGTTCAAGATAATAACGCGCCTTGTCGACCAGCTCGTTTTCGTTTCTGTACGTTTCAATCTCTTTTCCCGGCTCGAACCGGTTTTCGATATCTTCCCTGTAATCGGTCAGGCAAAAACCGCCGCAATAAATGATGTCGTATACTCTCTGAATCGTCCCCTCAAAAAACGTTTTTGTGATGTTAAGATTTATTTTTGAGCGGCTATACACTTTTGGAGTCTCTTTTCGATAGCTTATCTCCTTATGAACCTTGATGGTTCCATTCCTTACGCTCTCCCAATGGCTGTCTCCATACACCCTCACGTCAAAGCCATCCAGTTTCGAGACCAGCCTTTTCCTCAACCGGCTTGAAGCTTCGCACCCCAGGGCGAAATCGAGGTCTCTGATATCGAGCATATGAATGTAGTCGAGCATGTACTGAAGGGAAAAACTGTTCAACTCGCCCGAATCGTAAGCCTCCTTCAATGTGTTTGAGGAAAAATCGTCGACCTGCTTTTCGATAACGCCGTTAAGATGGCGCGACAAATTGGAGAAATTAAGCAGAAACTGTAAATGCGGGTTGTGCTTGACCGTGATGGACTGCCCAACAAAGCTGATGTCCGAGCTGTATTTCTCCGCGTCGTCCCCCTGTAATTTCAAAGGCGCATCCCCATCCAGCCCGGAGCTCGAGGGGAGTAGCCATGCCTTTACGCCGCGGTTTATAAAATCCTTAACGTCTTTTGGGTCGAGTGAAAAAACATAGTAACGTGATTTGTCGATCCCGGTAAAGTCTGCGTTGGCCACCGTAATTTTATCGGAAAGCCACGATACGACAAGGCAATCGACATTTCTTGCCATCTCCAGAACAAAATTATCGAAAGACAAGGATATTATTACGCACCCCCCCCCCCTGGTCGCATTGATGATTGCTGGCATGTCGGGTTTAACGACCACAACCGTGGCCCCTTTTTCGACAAGGGAGGAATGAATCGCTTTAAAATTCGATATTCCCTTGAGCAGAATAAATTTAATGTCTTTCATTGCAATCTAACGGTCATCCCCATTTTGATCCCGGATACTGGCTTGATATTACCAATATCATCTCATTCCCGCAACGCGATTTAACACCCCGGCCAGATGGTGGCCAGCGCGGCGTTCGGAAGATTCCCCCCTTATTGGCTGGCCTTGATGGCGCCATCGCCCGGCCGGACCGCAAGCCACAATAAAAATATACATACAATGCCCAGCGCGCCAGGAGCCACAACGTTAAACCGGCTTCCATACATTACGAACCCGAAAAACCCGATGATCCACCCGATCACAAATCCATTGTTCTCAAGAAAAAAAAGGGTGGAGACGGAGATAAAAATGGACCTGCTGGCGTTGAAAAAGTGGCCCGCCTGGGCCCCTGAGACCATTATCATAACAGCGTAAAAAGGGAGATAGGCCATCTGATAGGGATATGCTTTAAGTAAGGAGATGGAGATATAATAGGCTGTGAGGCTCGCAAGGATAAAGACAGACAGCAAGATAAGCGGGCTTCGACCCTTATTATCCCATCGCTTCCCGGCGGCAAGCCCCAAAACGTTTCCCAGAAGCCACCCCAGCATTATGGTGAGAAAGCCCGGATAAGCGGCCGTTAACCAGATTTCGAGCTCGAAAAAATAGCTGGTCTGCAATATGGCGAAAAACACCCCCATAGATGTGACATAAAGAAATTTTTTCATTTTAGCTGTCACCTGAAATATTTTCGTCCCACCCTGCGGACGCTTCGCTTAAGAGGGTGGCTCAGGTTGTCGAAAGTAATGGGGGCGATGCCATCGATAATTTCCAGCGCCTCTTTTTTATTAAAAACCGCTGTCGTTGTGGCCCCCATGCTCGTGGATGTCGCTATCAGCTCGCTCATGGAAAATGGCAGGCTTCTCCCCGCAATGGCGAAGCTTCGCCTGGCGATATCTGGTGTGTATATAACCATTTCCTCAAAGGCCCGGGCCAGCGCCGCCGCAACAGTGCGGGGGGTTTTGTTGGCTCTGCCAAACTTTCCGCTTAGCGAAACAGAGATCACCCCTTGCGGGCTAAGCCTCTTTTTCGCCATTTTGTAAAACTCGACGGAGTGCAACAGCCCTGTCTGCACTGTTAAGGGGGCGGGTATGTCCACCACGATAAGATCGTACAGGGTATCGGTATTATTCAGATAGCTTTTCGCATCTTCGATTGTCAGTTTCCAGTTATCGTATCTGCCTATATGATTAACATCCGCAAAATAAATCTTGCTTCCGTCTGGCATCGCCTTGTCTATCTCCACCACATCCACCATTTCAGACACCTGCGCCACATGGTGGAGAGACTCCATCGATCCGGCCCCGATGATGAGAGCGTTTTTCGGCATGACAAGTTTTGCGGGTGACCGGGAGAGGTATACGTTAAAAATCCTGAGAGATGTGGTGCCATAGTTTTTTTTCCCGTCCAGGAAAATGTAGCGCCGCCCGGTGCCTGATTTCACGATGTCCACCTTTTGATATGGGCTGTTAACGCTGTACAGAATTTTGCTCTCTTTTAACTTGTGGAATTTGTTGTAGTGATATGCGAGGCTGTGATGATCGAGCGCTGTGAAAAGGGAGGCGTATAACAAAAGAGCCGCCAAAGAGAGAGCCCATACGACCCTCCCCCCGAAAAGCAAAGCCATAAGGATCGCAAGCGCCCCCTGATATAATATCGGCTGTATCCACGGGATGGAGCCAAAGAAATATACGGCCGATAATCCCGCCACGGCCCCCATAAGCTCCAGCCCGTATAGACGGGCCAGTGAATCTGTCCCGTTGGGCGAAAGGTCTATGAACCGTGGGAGCAGGAGGCTGTAGAAAGATGAGAGGGCGAAAACCGCGAAGAAAATCATCGCGATAAACGCAAGGCCCGGGAGGTCGTCTGTCATAAAACCCATCCAGTATCGCAAGGAGAAAGGGAGCGTA
>UOGE01000032.1_pt1 | contig 17902 bp, 13 predicted proteins | sample 1989811 | NCBI WGS metagenome assembly UOGE01 (sample SAMEA4712198, study PRJEB27164) | hydrothermal vent metagenome | biome: marine basaltic hydrothermal vent biome; feature: marine hydrothermal vent; material: mineral | place: Pacific Ocean | collected 2011-06-14/2011-07-23 | depth 1691 m | reverse complement strand
GGGAGCTGTGGCTCATCGGGTTTCACATAACCCAGTATGCCAACCAGAACACTTTCGAAATTTATAACCCCATCAGAGACCGGAAGCTTTTACTCCACAAAAAACAGATCAAAAAACTGATCGATAAAACCCAGCAAAAGGGCTTGACCCTTGTGCCGCTAAAGATATATTTCACACGGGGTTACGCCAAGCTGGAGCTTGGAATCGGCAAAGGTAAAAAGACCCACGACAAACGGGAAGATTTGAAAGAGAAGGCTATGAAACGCGAGATCGACCAGGCGATGAAGAGGGGATAATTTTGCGGCGGCCAAACCGTGTCGGCCCACCCACCCGGATCAGGTGATTATTTCCCCCGGGTGCGCGCGGCCATAAACGCTCTTCTGTCGCGAACTCGTTGAACGCGTTTAACCCCCTTTTGCTTGAGAACGGCTTTCATAATATCCTGTAGCTGGCTCAGGTTCGCGATTTCGACGCTTATATAAATGCTCCCCTTTTTTTTAATGTCGGTGCGGATGGTGGCGTCTGTTATGTTCGCCCCCAGATCGGATATAGCGGTGGAGACAGCCGCAAGCATACCGGTTCTGTCCTCCGTCTCCACAGATATCATGACAAGATGTTTCTCCTTCCCTTTCACGTCCCAATCCACGGCGACATATCTGTCGGAATCCATGCTGAAGGACATGGCGTTGGGGCAATCTTCGGTATGGATGATCAGCCCCCGCCCGCGTGAAACGAACCCGCGTATTTTGTCCCCCGGCACGGGGTCGCAGCAATGGGCAAATCGTATCAGCATGTCGTCCATCCCCTGGATACGAATACCGGCGAGCTTCTCCGGCCTGCGGGAACGGATGATCAGCTTCTTGATAGCTCCGGTGATCGAAACCTTCCCCTCTTTTTTTAGCGCCTCTTTGGGAGCTATCTTCCGCACAACCTGGTGGCTCTTGATCTTGCCAAACCCGATCGCCACAAAAAAACTTTCGAGCGAGGTGTATCCAACCGTTTGCGCGTAGGGGAGCAGCTTTTTGTCGTTTAGATAGTCGTCTGGAACCAGCTTGATCTTTAACAATTCTTTTTCAAGAAGCTCTTTCCCCAGGTCGTGAGCGCGCGACCTTTCCGCCTGACGTATATAGGCCCCGATTTTTGTCCTGGCCTTGGAGGTTTTGACATACTTGAGCCAGTCGCGGCTTGGGTGTTGCTGTGCGCTTTTCAGGATTTCCACGATATCGCCGTTTTTAAGCTCGTGCCGGAGCGAAGCGAGCTTCCCGTTTATCTTGGCCCCGATGAGGTTGTGCCCCAGGTCGGTGTGGATAGCATAGGCGAAATCTATCGGCGTGGCGCCTTTGGGCAAGGCTTTCACATCCTGCTTGGGAGTGAAAACATACACTTCATCCGGGTAGAGGTCTATTTTCACAAACTCCAGAAACTCTTTCGGGTTTTTCACCTCCTTCTGCCAGTCAAGCAACCGGCGGAGCCAGATTATCTGGTCGTCATGTTTCCCCTCTTGAGCGCCATCGGTTTTATATCTCCAGTGGGCCGCTATCCCCTCTTCGCTGATGTGGTGCATCCTGATAGAGCGGATCTGTATTTCCACCGCTTTCCCCTCTGGCCCCACCACGGTTGTGTGCAGGCTCTGATACATGTTCTCTTTGGGGATGCCGATATAATCGTCAAATTTGCCCGGTATCGGCTTGTACATGCTGTGGATCAGGCCGAGCGCGGTGTAACACTCTATATCCGTGTTTGTGATAATCCGCACACCCAGAAGGTCATACACTTCGTCCAGGCCGATTTTTTGTTTTTCCATTTTGGAGTAGATCGAAAACAGATGCTTGCTCCTCGCCTCGACCGTTACCTTCACCCCTTCATCTTTAAGCTTTTCCTCGATCTCCCTGGCTATCGATGCGATATATTCTTCGCGCTCTTGTTCATGTTCGGCGACGCTGTGCTTGATTTTGGAATACTCCACCGGATGAAGATATTTAAAGGACAGGTTCTCAAGCTCCGTTTTTATCCAGCCCATCCCCAGCCTGTTGGCCAGCGGGGCATATATATCCAGCGTCTCCTGCGCCACGCGCTTCTGTTTCGCCGGTTTGAGATAATCAAGGGTGCGCATGTTGTGGATCCTGTCGGCAAGTTTGATCAAAATCACCCTGATATCCTTGCTCATCGCCAGGATCATCTTGCGCACGTTTTCCGCCTGGCGCTCCTCCATGGTGGACGATTCGATGAGCGACAGCTTGGTGACACCATCCACAAGCCCCCAGACCTCTTCGCCAAACATCTCTCTTATCTCTTTTTCGGTGGCGAAAGTGTCTTCGATGGTGTCGTGCAAAAGCCCGGCGGTAATGGAAATGTAGCCGAGCTTCATCTGCGCCAGGATATAGGAGACCTCAAGGGGATGGTTCAGATATGGTTCGCCAGAAACGCGCTTCTGCCCTTTATGGCAACGCGCGGCGAAAGCATATGCCTGCCAGACCATATCGAGGTTCGCGTCTGGCATGTACTTTATCAGCTCTTCGACGATAAATTCCGGCCTTATCATGGCATGCGCCCATCCAATAGCGGTTATTGCAACATTACTTTACATTTTATCACAGGTTGCGGCTATTTAGAATTCAGACGGCGGGAAAAAACAAGGAAAGGAGGCGGGGGAAAGAGTGCGCTATGGGCTTTTTATAAGGATATCGAGAAGGCCAACGAGCCCCTTGCGAACCGATAGCAAAGTTTCGGAGGAGCCTTCCACCTCTTTTTGAGGCGAGCTTTTTCTTTTCTTCAGCCGCGCTATCGCCCCGGCTATGGAATATCTCTCCTGATGCAACAGGCGGCAAATCTCCGCCGCCATCTCCACGTCTTTGCGGGTATACATCCGTTGCCCGTTTTTATTTTTTTGAGGGCTCAGGCTTGGGAACTCCGATTCCCAATAGCGAAGCACATGTGGTTTCACGTTCACTATTTTCGCCACGTCACGTATTTTGAAAAACATCTTGTCCGGTATCGCCACTTTGCCGATGTCGCTCGTCTCCACCTTGTAATCCTCCATGCTAGATATGCTTTTCCAATACACATTTTATCCCGATGGCCGTATATTTTTTCATCACGACCTCCGCGAGGAGCCTGTTTTTATATGAACCCTCATACACTTTATATATCTTTTGAGGGCTCCTGGCCGATTTTTTTTCCGCCCGATACCCCAGCGCCTTCACCAGGGCCAAAGTTTTTTCAGCGGAGGCGATATCCGCCACCGGCAGGCTGGAGAGATAACTCCTGTTCCCGGCGGTGAAAAAGGACGATTTCACATCGGCTTCCTTCAGCTTCGCGCGGGCGGTCTTGGCGCCTGAAACGGTCATCCAGGGGCCCATAACCACACGATGCATCAGAATTGGCGAGATTCCCCTCTCCACAACGGCCTTTATCCCTTTTTTCTCCAGTTCACGTCGCACTTCGTCGCAATTTTTTTTATACATGCACACGGCAAACCTGACAAGCCAAACCGGCTCGAGGGTGGCGGCGTTTACAATTGAAGCGTCTTTGGCCACACGGCGGCTGACAATCGGAGCCAGTGTCAAACTATCTGCGCTCCTGTCGGGTTTTGTTTGCGCCTTTCGCGGCGGAGGGGCGATAGAGGGCTTTTCAACCGCCTCGCCCCCTTTTCCCGGCTCCACCAAAGCCGGCTGATATTTAGCGCCGGGCCTGGCCAGCATTTCGGCTGTTATAACTTCTTCAGGTTTGTAAAGCCAGAAACCAAGGGCGCCGCAAAGCCCGGCAAAAATGAAGAGAACCCCAAGGCCAAGCCATTTTTGTTTCCGCGCGGCCTGGCTGGGCGTAGGGGTATCGGGCTCGATGGTGTTGCGCAGGCTCGGTATTTTATCTAGCAGGTTGATATTTTTCATCAACACCCGTTGTAACGGTTATTTTGGCTCGCTATCGGCCTTCTTGGAGCCATCAATCACCTTTTGCGCGATATGCGTTGGCGCCTCGTCGTAGGATGCGAATTGCATTGTAAACTGACCACGCCCACCGGTGATGGACCTGAGATCAGGCGCATATGACAGAATCTCCGCCATGGGAACCGTCGCCTTTATCCTTTGTTCTCCCGCCATGGCGTCCACCCCGGCCACGCGCCCCCGCCTTCTGTTAAGGTCGGACATTATGTCCCCCACGTTTTCTTCCGGCGCCGCCACCTCCAGCTCCATCACGGGCTCAAGCAGGGCCGGCCTGGCCGCCATAAAAGCCTCCCGGAAAGCCTGGGCCGCCGCTATCTTGAACGCAAGCTCGGAAGAATCGACATCGTGGAACTTCCCGTCGTATAAAGTCACCTTGCAATGGGTGACCGGGTATCCGGCCAGCACGCCCCCTTGCATCGCCTCTTTAACCCCTTTTTCCACACCGGGGATATATTGCCTCGGGATCACCCCCCCCACAATGGCATTAACAAATTCGAATTCCCGTCCATCGGTGGTCGGCTCCACCTCAAGCCAGCAATCGGCAAATTGCCCGTGGCCGCCCGATTGCTTTTTCAATCGTCCGTGCCCTTTCGATTTTCCGGTGATCGTTTCTTTGTAAGCTATTCTTGGCGGCCGAAGATCGACCTCCAGCCCGAATTTATCCTTAAGCTTGCTGATGGCCACCTCGATGTGTATCTGCCCCATACCGGAGACGATCAGCTCGTTTGTCTGCATATCCCTTCTTGCATGAAGGGTCGGGTCCTCCTCCATAAAGCGGGCGAGGGAAGAGGATAGCTTCTCTTCGTCACCTTTAGATTTTGGCGCCACAGCAAAGGAGATGACCGGATGGGGAGGCTCGGTTTTATCCAGGACTATGCCAGACTTGTTTTCCGAAATTGTATCGCCCGTGATGGAGCTTTTGAGCTTGGCGACTGCGGCGATATCTCCAAACACCGCTTGCCCGACAGGTGTCTGCTTTTTCCCCTGCAAGGAGAGCAGGGAGCCAAGATGCTCCTTCTCCCCCCGTGTTGTGTTCGTCAGGTTATTGTCGGACTTTATAGAGCCAGAAAAAACCCTGAAAATACTTAGTTTACCGGCATATGGATCGGCGACTGTTTTAAATATCTGGGCCACGGCCTCCCCCTTCGGGTCTGGCGCCAGCTTGGCGTCTTTACCGTCGGCGGTTTTCCCCTTTCTGGGGCCGACGTCCAGCGGGGAGGGGCAAAACTTCATGATCGAATTAAGGGTTTTGCGCACAACAATGTTAAGCGTGGCGGAGCCGCATATCACCGGCACGACAGCGCCTGCGATAACCGCCTTGCGAAGACCGGGGACAAAGTCCTCGTCGGCAAGATCCCCATCGGCCACATATTTTTCGAGCAGGGATTCATCCAGCTCGGCGATCGATTCCAGAAGCTCCTGGCGCTCCTTGTCCGCGACCTCTTTCATATCGTCCGGGATAGGCTGTTCGTCGAACTTGCCTCCTCCATCTTTTTCATATATGTAGGCCTTCATATATAAAAGGTCGACCACGCCCTTAAAACTGTCCCCGGAGCCAATGGGTATGGTGAACTTCAAGGTTTTTTCCCTGAAAGTGTCTTCAATCTGCTTGTATACGGTTTCAAAGGCGGCCCGTTCGTTATCCATTTTGTTTATAAAAATAATTTTCGAAAGGGAACGCTCCCTGGCCCAGCCCCACACCTTTTCGGTCTGGGTTTTTATCCCGGAAACGGCGGAGACAATCACAAGGGCGGTATCTATCACCGACATACACAGCAATGTGTCCGCCACGAAATTCTGGTCGCCGGGTGTGTCGAGAATATTGATTTTACTCCCCTCCCATTCACACGAGGCGACGGAGGTGGATATAGATATTTCTCTTTTAATTTCTTCCGGGTCGAAGTCCATGACGGTGTTGCCTTCCTGGACTGTCCCTCGCCTGCTGGTGGCCCCGGCGTCGAAAAGAATCGCCTCCGCCAAGGTTGTTTTGCCGGCGCCGCTATGCGCCACTATCCCCACATTTCTGATGCTACCTGGTTCAAACGTTTTCATACCCCCTCCATATGATCATGGCTCTTAAGTACGGCTCTTATATTCGCATAATCTAGAGGCTTTTTGCAAATGGGTATGGTTTCGGGGGCGAACTCGCTCCGTATAATCTGTCTGCCAATTCGAGGGAAGATCAATCCACCTGAAACGCGCCCGGATTTCTGATCCAACAGACAGGGTTATAATAAAAATAATGTCCGGGAATCACACAGTTTAATGCCTGAAATGGCGGATCCCTGTAAATACCATCGCCATGTCATACTCATCGGCGGCCGATATAACTTCCTCGTCGCGCACAGATCCGCCCGGTTGAATCACGGCTCGTATACCTGCCTTGCCGGCGGCGTCTATTCCGTCCCGGAATGGAAAGAACGCGTCGGAGGACATCACGGCGCCTTCAACGGGGCGGTTTGCCTTTATGGCGGCGATTCTGGAGCTGTCGACGCGGCTCATCTGCCCTGCGCCGACTCCGATGGTGGAGCTTGAGTCGGCGTACACTATGGCGTTGGACTTAACGTGCTTTGCCACTATCCATGCAAACTTTAGCGCCCGCATCTCCTCGTCCGATGGCTTTCTTTTGCTAACCACTTTGAGCGTCGCCTCGTTATAGGTGACAGAGTCCGCATCCTGCACCAGCGCCCCACCCCTGATAAACTTAATATCAGGAGCTTCCGATGGGCAAAGCAAGCCGAGCTTCATCAGACGGACGTTTTTTTTGCCCTGCAATATTTCGAGGGCGGAAGGCTCGTAGCCGGGGGCGATGACAACTTCGGTGAAAAGTTGGGCGATTTCCTTGGCCGTATCTTTATCGACAGTTTTATTAATGGCCACCACGCCGCCAAACGCCGATGCGGGGTCTGTCGCCTTGGCCATGAGGTATGCATTTTTGAGTGACTCGTCACGGGCGACGCCGCACGGGTTGGTGTGTTTGATAATGGCGACGGCAGGCTCTGAAAATTCGCAAACCAGCTCATAGGCCGCGGCCATATCGACGATATTATTAAACGATAGCTCCTTGCCATGCAACTGCTCGGCGGATGCGATGGAGCCGGAACCTGTATCGCAAGTGGTGTAAAACGACGCCGATTGATGGGGGTTCTCGCCATATCGCATTGTCTGGAGTTTTTCGAGGAGCTCTATTTTTCTGCTCGGCTGTTTTTCGTTTGTCCCGGCCTGGTGGCTTAAATACCTGGCTATGCGCCCATCGTACCAGGCTGTGTGGCCATATGCCTTGGCGGAGAGCTTAAAGCGTGTGGGGCGGGTGACCTCGCCATCGTTTGCGCTCATTTCCTCTAACACTTTTTCATAATCGGCCGGGTCGACAATTACGGTGACATCCTCAAAATTTTTCGCGGCGGAGCGAATCATCGCCGGCCCGCCGATGTCTATATTTTCTATGGCATCCTCAAGTTTGGCGCCAGGTTTGGCGATGGTCTCTTCGAAAGGGTATAAATTAACCACCACCAGGTCGATAGGTTCGATCCCCAGTTCAAACATTTTTTTCACATGGCTACTAACCCCCCGGCGGCCAAGTATCCCACCATGCACCTTCGGGTGGAGGGTTTTCACGCGGCCATCGAGGCACTCCGGGAAGCCTGTGTGGTCGCTCACATCTTTAACGCTCGCCCCGGCGGCCCTGATCGCTTTTGCGGTTCCACCGGTCGATAAAATCTCCACACCCTGATCGGCCAGCGCTTTGGCAAAGGCGCCAAGCCCCGATTTATCCGATACGCTGATTAAGGCTCTTTTAATGGCGGCCATATCTCTTTATAATCCTATATTAATGTGACAAGCTAACGGAAACTGAAAATGGTATTCGTTTGAACCGCGCCCGTCAAGAAGTTGTTTGACCTATGAAAGGAAGTTATGAAAACCAGACCCGATTCACCCTCCCCCTGGCTCACCCCTTTTCCACGCCAGTTTGTGGACAAGGGGCTTAACGTATCGAAGTGGACTGATTTAGAGCCATATTTTCAAATGCTTGAGGATCACCCCCTTGATACCGTGGATGAGCTGGAAGCGTGGCTTTTGAAATGGAGCGAGCTTAAAGAGGTTGTGGACGAATTTTGCACAAAGCGCTATATAGAAATGACCTGCCACACGGACGACGATAAAAAGAGCCAGGACTACCTCTATTGTGTGCGCGAGGTGGAACCAGAAGCCACTGCGTGGGAGGACAGGCTCAACCGTAAATACCTCGCTTCATCAGCCCTTGATGACCTCGATAAGGGAAAATATGGCCAGCTTACACGGATGATAAAGGAGGGGGTGGAGCTGTTTGACGAAAAAAACATTCCTTTGCAGGTGGAGCTTTCCGAGCTATCGCAAGAATATCAAAAAATAATGGGCGCCATGACAGTCCATTTCGAGGGGGAGGAGAAAACCCTGCCGCAGATGTCCGCCTATCTTCTGGGGGTGGACAGAAAAAAACGGAAGAGCGCTTACGTTGCGATTGTGGAAAGAAGGAAAAAAGAAGAAGAAAGCCTTGAGAATATTTTCGATAACATGCTCGGGCTAAGGGCCCGGTGGGCGGATAACCTGGGCTTGCCAGATTATCGGGAGTACTGTTTCCGTTCCAAACTGCGCGACTATACCCCGGACGATTGCTATGAGTTTCATAACGCCATCGAGAAGGCGGCGGTCCCCCTGGCAAGGGAGCTGGCAGAAAAGAGAAAGATGGAACTGGGGCTTGAAAAGCTGGCCCCGTGGGACACTTCGTGCGACGCCAAAGGGCTCGGGCCGCTAAAACCTTTTGAAAAACCGGATGATCTGTTCACCGGTGTTCATAACATTTTTTCATCGGTAGACAGCCGGCTGGGGGATATGTTCGGCGCCATACGGTTTTCGATGGATCTGGAAAGCAGAAAAGGTAAAGCGCCCGGCGGATATCAGGCGACGCTGGCCGAAGCCAGGATACCATTCATCTTCACAAACGCAGTGGGAACCCACGACGATGTGAACACACTTTTGCACGAGGGGGGGCACGCGTTCCACACACTAAAATGCCGTGATCTTCCTTTGGTCTGGTATCACCATGCGTCGATGGAGTTTGCCGAGGTGGCCTCCATGTCTATGGAGCTCGTTGGCGGGGAGCGGCTGGAGCCGTTTTATGAAAAAGAGGAAGAAAGAAAAAGGGCGATGCGCCAGAGGATGGAGTGGATTGTGAACCTGTTCTTGTGGGTGGCCCAGGTGGACGCTTTTCAACACTGGATATACACAAACCCCGGCCACACCGGGAAAGAGAGGGTGAACGCCTGGGTAGAGCTGTCTGGCAGGTTTAACGCGGGGGTGGATTGGTCCCTGGCGCCGGCTGGTTCCCTCGAATATTCATGGCACCGGCAACTTCACATATTTGAACTCCCCTTCTATTATATCGAATATGCCATAGCCCAGCTTGGAGCTTTGCAGATCTATAGAAAGTATAAAGAAGATAAAAGTAAAGCCATCGAAGATTATCTGAACGCCCTTAGCCTGGGCGGGTCACGCATTCCGAAAGATTTATTTTCAGCGGCCAACATAAGGTTTGATTTTTCCGAAGAGCTTCTGCGTGGCCTGATGGATTTCGTGAAGCATGAAATATCTGAGTTGAGTTAAGGATGGAGCCCTGTATATGAATAGTCTTATGCGGCGCGTGGTATGACTGCGAACAAGGAAATCATCGATAACCTGAAAATTATATGCCAGTGTAACGGCATCAAAAAAGGGACGTTCAAAAAAGTGATCGCCGACGGAGGCGACACGATATCCAAAATTCATCATTTGACTCGCGCTGGCTCCGGCTCTTGCGGCGGGAAGAGATGCGGCCCAAGGCTAAAAAAAATGTTGGAGCAAGACAACTTAGGCCAGACCCCGGGATTTTCACATCATATGCTCCGCCAATGCGGTCCAGGCCCCAATGAGGATGAGCGTGATGATAACAACCAAACCTGAAAAATAGATTATCTGGCCCGCGTCCCAGCCGTTTGTTTTTTTCGAAAAAGAGGGGATGACCAGTAACCATGCGAAAAGAACCGGCGGAACCGCTAAAAGCGCCCATATGCCAAACCAGTTCTCCAGCGTGTATATAAAAAGAAACGGCCACGGCGGTTTTGTCCATTCCACACCCTCAAACGGTTTTCCCGTAATGTCCGGCTGGAAGAAAAACGACACCGCAATAATGACGCCCGCTATTATGGCGGAATACTTGACAACCATTTTTAGGTGACCGATGAAACTTTCGGTTTCGGGGGCGGCTGGATGCGTGGGGTTTAGCCCCGATATTTTTAATACTTTGATCAGCGACAGGTGAACGCCGATAAGCGCAGATGCGAGAAGCGGCAATAAAACGACATGAACCGTAAACATTTTCAGAACCGGTCTCTTCTCGAAAAATAACGTATTTATGGTGTCGCCAAAAGGCATAAACTCGTTAGCCCAAAGCACATGGCCAAAAGCCTCATACCCTTCCTGATCCCACTTTAAAAGTGTGCCGGTGAAGAAAAACATTGTCGAAAGGGCGAGAATAAGAATACCTATGTTCCAGGTTAAACGCCTGGCTCCGTGATAGGACTTGGTGAGCGCGACCCTTGTCACATGTAACGCTATAAGCAAAAGGAAAATTTCGGCGCTAACGTAATGGATAGAGCGGAAATTAGCCAGCGCGGGAGAATCGCTGATTTTTACAACAGAATCATACGCTTCTTCCGCCGATGGCACATAGCCGAAATAAGCCAAAACCAGACCCGAACCAAACAAGAGCGCTAGCAAAGCCAGGGCCATCCCGCCCAACCCGTATCCAGCCCTGAGTGAATGCGGGGGAACAGGGTAGTCCACGGCTTCTTTAACTTCTTCAGGAAGCATCGGCTTTACCCTTCCCAGGGAGGTAGCGGGCCACCAGGCCGGCGCATAAAACCATAAAACCAAACACCATAAAAGTCGCTCTGTATTTAAGAGCGGAGACAGCTTCATTCGCCCGATGTTGCGCGGCTTCAACCGCCATTTTCTGGTCTTTGATTTTATCTGTCTGGCGCTGGCTCATAGCCGATTCACCACCATCCTCTTTTGTTTTGTCATGATGTCCGTCTGAATTGTCATGCCCTTCATGAGCTTCGGTTTCTTCCTTTTTCATATCCATGTCCGGTTTTTCATCGGGGGTTTTAGTGGAAGCTCTTTCAGGAACAGCCGCTTTTTGATGTTTTTTGTCTCCATGGGCTAGGGCGGAACCGGACCACGCAACAAATAGCGCAAGAAAAACCGCAATCGCAATTCTCATTAAGAAACCTTTCCGAAACGCAATCGATCAGCGAACCCGGGGAGATGACTTGAATTCATCAAAACCAAGTTTACGATGACAACAATTTTATATCCAAATTTTTACTGAACCTTACGACATATTGCTCTAATATTACATAATGTTCAATAATGATAATACCCAATCGCCTGAAGAAAAGTTCCACAAATATGTGGAACCGATGTTTAAAAAGCTTCTTGTGGGGGCATATCGCCTGACGAAATCCCATGAAGATGCCGAGGACCTGGTTCAGGATACGCTGTTTAAAGCATATAAAAACATGGACAAGTTTGACGAAAACCTGAATCCTGGCGGGTGGCTCTACACTATTATGCGTAACACCTTTTTAAACAACATCAAACAGAATAAATCGAGGGAGTTTCTGCTGTTTGATGGAAACGACAGCGAAAAACTGGCCGATAAGAGCCAGGCTCCCGCCCAGGATCGGGGAATTGAGGATAGCCTGCAACTTGTTTTAAACACTTTACCCACCCCTATGCAAACAATATTGATCGCCAGGGAGACCCAGCAGTTATCGTATGAGGAGATCGCCAAAAGCTTCGATATCCCCCTTGGAACAGTAAAAAGCAGGCTAAAAAGGGCCAGAAACATGCTTCGGGAGAAATGGAACCGTCAAAACAAGAATGTGGAAATTTGATAATTATGGAACTTACAGAGAAAAGTGAGTGTTTCTATAGGTATAGAGGCCAACGATGAAATGTGACTATTACAGTAACGAATTGTGGGAATTCTCCAGTGGGGAGGTTGAGGAAGACCGACGCCTTGAAATAGAGGCGCATCTGGCCTCGTGCCCCGCTTGCGCGGGAGAGCTGGAATCGATCAAAACATTAAAAACTTCCCTGAATAACCCTGTGGGTCTCGATGTTGAGGGCGCTAAAAAAAGAATTTTGAGCAAAATCGTCTCGGTCGAGCGGGGCAAAGCCGTTAAAGTAGTGTTCCGAAGACCCAGACCACGTCTTTTCAACTGGTTCGCCGGCTCCGGATTGGCGGCCGCCATTGTTGTGGCTGTGGTGATCGGGTTCCTGCCCGGTTCGACCGAGGCTTTAAGCCTGGATGACCTGCTGATGTGGCACATGCAATGCCTGAAAGATGGGTCACACAAGGAATATGCGTGCAAAACGCAGATGGATCTTGATGAGAAAATCCTTCGTAAAATGGGTGTGAAACCACGTCCTTTTGATATATCCCACCACGGCGATTTTATCGCTGGCGACGTATGTATAATTAACGGAGCGATGGCGTCGCACGCCCTGTTCGAACTCGATGGCGAAAAAATCGTCTCCCATTTCCATGTAAAAGACAGTAGTGGCCGGATAAAAAATAATAAGGGCGCGACGAAGCTGAAAGATGGGTTATATTCCTTTTCGGCCAAGGGTCATCAGATTCTGGTCAGGGAGCTGGAGCCGGGCCTGCTTGATGTATATATAGCCAAAACACCCATTGAGAACCTGCTACGATTCGTAAAATCAGAAAATATCTAGGTCCCGCCCGGAAAAAGTTATATTTAAAACTGGGCTTGGGGCAGTTATAATCAAATTGTTTGTGGCTTTGATATTTTCTTCCTTATATCTATTGGAGTTTTGTAACAATGAATAAAATAATAGTCATCTTTCTGGTTTTCGCCGTTTCATTCACCGCCGGGGCCTCTATTGCCCAATCTAGAAAGCTGGCGGCCGAAATGCTCCAGCAATCCCTTTTAGAGGCAAAGACCATGCAGGAAACCAGGCCCACCATGGAGCCTGGAATTTTTTCCCGAAGTTACAAAGCGCAAGCCACTTACCAGATAGCAAAAGAAATCCCGGGTGTTCTGGACAAAATTTTCTGCTATTGCTATTGCTCCATCAATCCGAGGTTTAAGCATAAAAGCCTGCTTACTTGCTATGTGGACGACCACGCCTCGATGTGCGGGATATGCATGAAAGAGACGATCATGGCCAAGCAGATGACCGACCAGGGTATGACACCACAACAGATAGCGATGGCTATCAAGAAAAAGTACGTTCGCAGCGCCGCACGCTAGCTCGTTTCCATAACCGTGGGGTGAAAGGCGGGGGGAAGTCCGTCTGGCGAGGGTCATATCGCTGTTTCAAGCATGGTAGGCCAGGCGCCCCTCCATTACTCCATTAGTCTGTTTCCTGGATGAAACAGGTGAAATACCCTCTGGCAGGGCTTTATTGCCACACCTCCCGCTAACCCCCTTCGGGAAGCGTAACGATATGAAGTGGACAATTTAAACCGGCCACCGAAAACGCCAGGTCACTTTGCCTGTTTTCACAGGATATCGAATCGCCGGATGGCCCGTCAGGTATATGACGAAGAAGATCGGCCAAGGCAGTTGCCAACTGGCCTCCCTCACCGCAAAAAAAAAGCGGGACCCCACAAAGTGGAGCCCCGCATGAAAAATCAAATAAAACTAGAAGCCGATGGTCGCTCCGCCGTAAATTCCGGTGGAAGAACGATCGGTGCCACTGTGATCGGTGGCCGTGTTGCTGGCAAGCTCAGCCTGAAGCCTCACGTTCGGATTCAGATAGTAAAGAAAACTAGCAATGATCTGGTTTTCCGCCACATCAGAATCGGCGATATCACTGAAGTCATATCGAACGACACCAATGATGTTTTCCAGAATGGTCCAGGAGCCCTCAAGCGCGCCACTGGACGTCTCAACATCATCACCACCAGCCTGAGCCTGGGTAAGGATGTTATAGGTAGCCATTATGTTGAAGTCCGCAAAGTTGAAATCACCACTGATACCATATGCGGTGACATCCTGCTCGACGTTCTCATTGTCACCAGCTTTATCATTGTTAAAGATAAACCCGATGCTTTGCCCGCCGATGTTAAGTGTCGCGTACCCGTAGATCGAGTCAACTTTTTGCTCGGTTTCGCCGACGCCGTTGTTACCAAGGCCCAACACATATTCAAGAGACATGTTGTCGCCCATGCTAACAAGACCGTTCACATCTGCGCCCGCTTTGGTCATCGAAACTCCGCAATTAGTGCAGGAGTTGAGGCCTGCGCCGCCATGACCGCCACCGCCGTGCCCTGCGGCGCCACCGGAAAGCTGAACAAGATAGTCAGACATGGTGAGCCTGCGCGAGCTGGAAAGATAAGGCAGATCGACATTCGTCACACCAGCCCTGATGTTAAGAGCCGCGTCGGGAGCGACATCCAAAATGGAAAAGTTCGAAAGAGCCAAAACTGTAGAGCTGCTGGAGGCCACCAGGTGAGTGAAATAGGAAATGCGAGGGGCGAGCGTACCTGCAAAATAAATCAGCGCAGGGGCCATTTCGAGCTGGGAGGTTTTGACTTTCATTGTCCCGTTCATATCGGATTGGGCGCTCTCTCTATGCTCTGCACCACCGTCACCGGCGCCAGCGTCTTCCATGGGAGGCATGGGCATTTCCATGTCCTTGTTCACATAGTTGGTTCCGGCGACCACACCAATGTGGTTTTTCAGATCCTGTTCCCAAATGTTCTCGCCCACGTCACCGTCCATGCGGTAACCGTTAATGCGGAACTTGATACCTGTTTCGTTGAGTTTCGGGAAACCCACATGGCATAAAGTACATTCCGCCCCCTGCTGCTTAGCAAAAGCCGGGACAGCCATAGCTTTTTCCGCAAATAGGAAAGTAATGGACATGGCAAACACAACCGCCAGTCCAATTACACTCCGCTTACTCACTGCGTTCATAATTGTTCTCCTCATTCTTCGTTAATATAGATCATAGATAACTCTTGGCTGTTCTTGCGCTGGATAAGTTGTATACGCCCAAAAGGTCGTAACGAGGTCCTCTCCTCCAAAATACCCAAAACTCAAGAACACGAACAGTATACAAGTTTCGAAGAAGTAAAGTCTATTTTTTTATCTAATGGCCCTTTTTTTTTGCTGATACCGAAAAATGGGCTATCTGGCCATAATTTTCATCTTTTTGAACTTTTGCATAAATCGCGATGTATAGAGGATATAATGCAATATTTGGTGATGACTCTCCCGTTGACCTTTGTTTCCAGGATAGATCGGCCATAAAGCTATATAGATGGCGTTGTAGCCCCGGTAAAACAGGGTAAAATGCGGTTTAAGCCCTCTTTTTTGGTAGAATTCAATGTGTGAAGACAAAAAAACAGACTTTGCTGGTTAACTTTGGCTGGGAATAAACGGCGACTGATTTTTGTCTATCGCAAACTTCCTCCTGAATATAACTTTTGAAATGAGATATTGAGATACATAAGGGTATTTATATGCGTAATATTTTTTTGTTCATATTGATGGCGGGTGTAATTTCCATCGCCGGCAAAAGCTATGCGGATGAATCGCTCTCTGTCGAGCAGGCGGTCCTGATAGCTGTCAAAGCCAACCCCGGGCTGGCGGCGAAAAATGCGCAGGCGCGCGCAATGGCCGAGGTGCCTCCCCAGGCCGGTTCCCTGCCTGATCCTGTGCTTTCGCTTAACGCTATGAGCCTGCCGATCGATACCTTTTCCATAACAGACGAAAACATGACACAGCTTCAAGTTGGCGTTGCGCAGGAATTACCTTTTCCGGGAAAACTTGAACTGCGGGAACAGGCGGCGAAACACAAAGCGAAAGCGTCACTGCATAACGCCAGCGAATATCTGTTACAGCTTAAGCGCAATGTGCGGATTGGCTGGTGGAACCTGTTTTACCTCGACAGGGCGCTTGAAATTGTCGACCTTAACAAAGATCTTCTGCGCGGATTTATCCGTATCGCCCAGATAAAATACAAGGTCGGCAAGGGATTGCAGCAGGATGTGTTGCTTGCGCAACTGGAGCTATCGAAGCTGATTGACATCGAGATAGAGCTGGGAGCGGCCAGAAGGAACGTGGAGGCAAGCTTTAACGCGCTGTTGAATCGGCCTGCGACTGTTCAGGTGAAGGTTCAGGAGCGGATTAATGAAGATTTACCTTCGGTTCCGGATGAGCCAACGCTTGCGAGCATGGCGGTTAAAAACCGCCCGGAGCTGGCTTCGAAACAGGAGGATATCGCGTTTGCGGACGCCTATGTTGGCCTGGCGAAAAAGGATTACTATCCTGATTTCAAGCTTGGCGCCATATATGGAAACCGAAGTGGCGACAACCCTGTAAGCGGGGAAAGCCGATCTGATCTTGCCAGTGTAATGCTTAGCATGAACTTGCCAATTTTCACTTCCTCCAGGCAAGACCGGAAGCTTGAGCAACAACTGGCCGAACGGGCCAGGACGGAGTTTTCTTTTCAGGACGCCAGGGAAGCGATTTTGGCCGAAGTCTCGCGCGCGCTGGCCGATTACAAGAAAGCGCATGAGCAGGCTCTATTGTTTAAAAACGGCATCATCCCGCAAGCCACCCAGACCGTAGCCTCCATGCTGGCGGGATATCAGGTGAACAAAGTCGATTTTTTGAATCTTGTCCGGGCCCAGGTCACACTATATAACTATGAAACTCAATATTGGAAAAAACAGGCCGAAGCGAACCAGGCGGTGGCAAGGATCAATGCCGCTGTAGGAAAGGAAATCATACATGAATAAACTTACATTTGTAATTGTGTTACTGGCTCTTGCCATTGGCGTTGGGGCCGGTTATATGATTTCTGACAAACAGATTGTTTCGGGCTCCAGAGACGGCGCCCCTCAAAAAGCGGATAGCGAAAAAGAGCGAAAGCCAATTTTTTATCGTAGCCCGATGAATCCAAACGTCACCAGCCCTGTTCCGGCCAAAGACAACATGGGGATGGCTTACATTCCGGTCTTTGCCACGGGTGTGGGCAAAGGAGCTGGCCCCGCTGGTGTAGTGCAGATAGACCCTGTGGTTTCCCAGAGTATCGGTGTTCGCACGGCCAAGGCCGTAAAAAAGAAGCTGACGCATAACATACGCACCGTTGGCCTGATAGATTACAACGAGAAACACGTTACCCGGCTTCATCCAAAAGTGGAGGGCTGGGTGGAAGAACTGTATATTGACACCACTGGCGAACAGGTCAAGAAAAACGCGATGCTTCTGGCGATTTATTCACCAGAGCTGGTTTCTTCCGTGGAAGAGTATCTGCTGGCATTGAAAAATATAGAATCTTTAAAGAACAGCAGCCACCCGGATATCCGAAAAGGGGCTGAAAGCCTTCTGCAGTCGTCTTTGGAGCGGTTGAAGCTGTTTGACGTTCCGGACCACCAGATCAAGGAGATCGAAGATGGCCATAAAATAGTCAGAAATATGCATATTCAATCACCTTTCGATGGCATCGTTGTCAATATCGGTGTTCGTGATGGACAGTATGTCACACCGGCGACAGAGCTTTATAAAATCGCCGATTTATCTTCTGTGTGGATCTACGTCGATATTTATGAAGATGAGATGCCATGGGTGAGAACTGGTGATATGGCTGAAATGCGGGTTGCGGGTATTCCAGGAAAAACGTTTCGCGGCAAGGTCACCTACATATATCCATACCTCGATTCGACAACACGCACCAACAAGGTTCGGCTGGAATTCTCAAATCCTGGCCGGGCGCTTAAGCCGGATATGTTCGCCAATGTTATTTTAAAGACCAGGCGGCAGGTCAACGATGTAGTGGTTATTCCCACCGAGGCGATTGTGCGCTCCGGAAGGCGAGATCAGGTCTTCGTTGTTACC
>UOGE01000023.1_pt1 | contig 18632 bp, 14 predicted proteins | sample 1989811 | NCBI WGS metagenome assembly UOGE01 (sample SAMEA4712198, study PRJEB27164) | hydrothermal vent metagenome | biome: marine basaltic hydrothermal vent biome; feature: marine hydrothermal vent; material: mineral | place: Pacific Ocean | collected 2011-06-14/2011-07-23 | depth 1691 m | reverse complement strand
CAACCGCGCTCTTATGGGGTCGAACATGCAACGCCAGGCGGTTCCCCTTTTCCAGACAGAGACCCCGCTGGTGGGGACTGGGATGGAATTGAAAGCGGCGGTAGATTCCGGCGCTGTGGTTGTCGCCAAAAACTCCGGCGAGGTGATATCTGTCGATGCCAGCAGGCTTGTTCTGCGTACGGAGGCGAAGAACCGTTATCAATCGCAGGTCGATATATATAACCTCACAAAGTACAACCGTTCCAACCAGAACACATGCATAAACCAGATTCCCATTGTTTCACCTGGGCAGAAGGTTAACAAAGGCGATGTTATCGCCGATGGTCAGTCGACCAATCGTGGTGAGCTCGCCCTGGGAAGAAACGTTCTTGTGGCATTCATGCCATGGAACGGATACAACTTCGAGGATGCGATCATCGTGTCCGAGAGGCTTGTGAAAGATGATGTGTACACATCAATTCACATAGAGGAATTCGAGGTTGAAGCCCGCGATACGCGGCAGGGAAAAGAAGAAATCACAAGGGACATACCCCATGTTTCCGAAGAGGCTTTGAGGAACCTGGACGAATCGGGAATAATCCGGACCGGCGCCAAGGTGAAGGCTGGAGACATACTTGTTGGCAAGGTGACACCCAAAGGCGAAACGATCCTGTCGCCGGAGGAGAAGCTTCTTAAGGCGATCTTCGGTGAGAAGGCGGGGGACGTTCGTGACACATCGTTTACAGTCCCCCCTGGTAACGCGGGAACCGTAATTAACGTGAAGGTGTTCTCTCGCCGTGGGGCCGAAAAAGACTCCCGCGCCATGGAGATAGAGGAAGAAGAAGAGGTTCGCCTTAAAAAAGACATGGACGCGGAGATCGAAATTATATTGATGGAGCGAAAAGAGAAAATCCGCTCTTTATTGCTTAACCAGCAGGCCACAAACGAAGTCAGCAAAAACGGGACACCGCTGGTGGAGAAAGGGGCCACCCTGACAGATGAGGTTATAAAACGCCTCGGATCCGAGCAACTTGAACAGGTGGAAGTCAAAGACAGCCAGACCATGCAGACAATCCGGGGCATAGGGGAGGAGACCACCGAGACTGTTCAAAACGTAAAAGGCTATTACGAAGAGCGTATCGCCAAGTTTGCCCGTGGCGACGAGCTGGCCCCTGGTGTGATCAAGATGGTCAAAATATATGTCGCAATCAAGCGCAAGCTTCAGGTGGGTGACAAAATGGCCGGCCGTCATGGCAACAAGGGCGTTGTCTCTGTTGTTGTGCCGGAAGAGGATATGCCCTTCACCGAAGATGGAACCCCCATTGATATAGTGCTAAACCCGCTGGGCGTCCCCTCCCGCATGAACGTTGGCCAGATTATGGAAACGACCCTTGGGATGGCGGCCAAAAGGTTGGGCGAGCATATGATGACCCCTGTTTTCGATGGCGCAAAGGAATCACAAATATGTGACCTGCTGGAGAAATCGGGGTACCCGGTGAATGGCAAAATCAAGCTCATCGATGGCAAATCAGGCAATTTGTTCGATCAAAAAGTTCTGGTCGGATTCATATATATGCTGAAGCTTCACCATTTGGTTGAAGATAAAATTCATGCCCGCTCCACGGGGCCATACTCCCTGGTCACACAGCAACCCCTGGGTGGTAAGGCGCAGTTTGGTGGACAGCGACTTGGCGAGATGGAAGTGTGGGCCCTTGAGGCATATGGCGCCGCCTATACTTTGCAGGAGATGCTTACCGTTAAATCGGATGATGTGGAGGGGCGAAAACGGATTTACGAGGCCATAGTTAAAGGTGACCACACGCTTCAACCTGGTGTGCCGGAATCTTTTAACGTGCTTGTGAAAGAATTGCAGGCGCTGGCCCTTGACGTTGAATTTATGCAACAGTGACGATGATAGGAACAAATAACATTGAATAAAATAACAATCCAGGTTAGGAGATAATAAAATTGTCGACTTTCGGAAACTCCTTCGGAGAAAAACCAAAAGATCCTATAACATTTAATTCTATCCGGATTCGTCTCGCGTCTCCGGAAAAGATCCGTTCGTGGTCTTTTGGTGAAGTGAAAAAGCCAGAGACCATTAACTACAGGACTTTCAAACCGGAAAGAGACGGGCTGTTCTGCGCCAAGATTTTTGGCCCGGTGAAGGACTGGGAATGCCTCTGCGGCAAGTATAAGCGGATGAAACATATGGGCGTGGTGTGCGAAAAATGCGGTGTGGAAATTATCCTTTCCAAAGTCAGGCGAGAGCGAATGGGGCACATAGAGCTTGCAAGCCCGGTCGCCCATATCTGGTTTTTCAAGGGGCTTCCCAGCCGCATAGGAAATTTTCTCGACATAACCTTGCGCGATTTGGAGAAGGTTATCTATTTCGATGGATATATAGTCATCGACCCGGGCGAAACAAGCCTGAAATATAAACAGATTCTTACGGAAGAGGCCTATCGCCGCGGAACGGAAGAATATGGCGAAGGGGCGTTCAAGGCTGGTATCGGGGCGGAGGCTATTGATGAGCTGATAAAAAGTATCGATATTGACGAATTATCAGAAGATTTGCGTGTCGCCCTGAAAGAGACAAAATCCCAGCAGACGCTTCGCAAGCTTGCCAAAAGGCTGAAAATAGTTGAAGCTTTCCGCAAATCGGGTAACAAGGCGGAGTGGATGATCCTCAAGGTGGTCCCGGTGATTCCACCGGAGCTGAGGCCTTTGGTGCCACTTGATGGTGGCCGGTTCGCCACGTCCGATCTGAATGATCTCTATCGAAGAGTCATAAATCGCAACAACCGGCTCAAAAGAATTCAGGAATTAAAAGCGCCCGACATCATAATCCGAAACGAGAAACGGATGTTGCAGGAGGCCGTTGCGGCGCTGTTTGACAACGGCAGGAGAGGGCGCACTTTAAAGGGGCCCAACAAAAGGCCTCTTAAATCCCTTTCCGATATGCTTAAAGGGAAGCAGGGCCGCTTCCGTCAGAACCTTCTTGGTAAACGTGTCGACTATTCCGGCCGTTCGGTTATTGTTGTTGGGCCGGAATTAAAATTTCACCAATGCGGCCTTCCAAAGAAAATGGCGGTCGAGATGTTCAAGCCGTTTATCTTCCACAAGCTCGAGCAAAAAGGGTATGCCACCACCATCAGGCTGGCCAAGAAAATGGTGGAGCTTGAATATCCCGAGGTCTGGGAAGTGCTCGACGAGGTGGTTCAGGATCATCCTGTCCTTCTCAACCGCGCTCCCACCTTGCACAGGCTAGGAATCCAGGCGTTTATGCCGGTGCTGGTGGAGGGAAAAGCGATCAGGCTTCATCCACTGGTTTGCGCCGCGTTCAACGCCGATTTCGATGGTGACCAGATGGCTGTCCATATTCCGCTCTCAATCGAAGCGCAGATCGAATCCAAGTTCCTGATTATGTCGATAAACAATATTCTTTCGCCTGCCAGCGGAAAACCGATAGCCGTTCCGACGCAGGATATCGTGCTTGGCTGTTATTACCTCACCAAGGCTCAGGGAGGCTCTAAAGGGGAGAACAAGGCATTTGGCTCTATTAGCGAGATGCGCTCCGCCTATGATAACGGTGAGCTGGAGGTTAACGCGCGGGTGAGGGTGCGAGTGGATGGCAAAGTATATGACACAACCACTGGACGGGTGTTGTTGTACGAAATATTGCCCGCGGGAGTCTCTTTTGAGAGATCCAACAGGATTATGCTTAAATCAACCCTGCAAGGGCTGGTGCACGAGTGTTATATCTCAAACGGCAGGGACGATACTGTCAGGTTCCTGGACGACCTGAAAGACCTTGGTTTCTCCCATGCCACAAGCGCAGGTATCTCCATTTCGCTCGACAACATGCTCATCCCGGAAAACAAAGAGGAGCTTGTGGACGTCGCTCGCAAGGATGTGGCCAAAGTGGATAACCAGTATCATAACGGGCTTATCACCCATGGTGAGCGGTATAACAAAATCATCGATATCTGGGCGCACGTGACTGACGCCGTTTCCATAGAGATGTTTAAAGCGCTTGAAAAGCAGGATGAGGCGGTTAGCTCCGGAAAGGCGGAAGACAGGGATTTCAACTCTATTTATATAATGGCGGAATCCGGAGCTCGTGGATCGAGCCAGCAGATAAGACAGCTGGCCGGAATGCGCGGGCTGATGGCAAAACCCTCCGGGGAGATTATGGAGACTCCGATCACCGCAAGCTTCCGTGAGGGGCTCACAGTGCTCCAGTACTTTATCTCCACTCACGGCGCGCGAAAAGGGCTGGCCGACACCGCCCTTAAGACCGCCAACTCCGGCTACCTTACAAGAAGGCTTGTGGACGTGGCCCAGGATATAATAATTCTGATGCCAGATTGCGGCACACTGGCCGGGATAGACGTATATGCCCTTATCGAAGGGGGTAAAATCATCCAGGAGCTTGGCGAAAGGCTTCTTGGCAGGATAGCCCTTGAAGATGTTGTCGATCCGTTCAATAAGGAAGTTCTCCTGAAAGTAAACGATATGATTGATGAAGACGCCATCCAACTTTTTGAAGAGCGTGGCATCGAGCATGTCAAAATCCGTTCCGTGCTGACCTGCGAAGCGCCAGACGGCGTGTGCGCCATGTGCTATGGGCGCAACCTGGCCACCGGAGGCATGGTGGAACATGGAGAGGCTGTCGGTATCATCGCGGCCCAGTCGATCGGTGAGCCTGGCACACAGCTCACCATGCGCACGTTCCATATTGGCGGCACGGCTTCAAGAGTCGTAGAGCAGACCACCCTCCAGGCGAAGAAGGGGGGTATCGTCCGCTATATCGATATCAAGCAAATCGAGACCGACACAGGTGAATCTGTTGTTATGAACAGAAACGGCGGACTTATTATCCAAAACGATCAGGGGCGAGAGCTTGAAAGGCACAAGATCGTCTATTCCACCCGGCTAAAAGTGAAAGACGGGGCGACGGTGAAAGATGGAGATATTCTTGCCGAGTGGGATCCTTACACGATGTCTATTTTAACTGAAGTGCCGGGTGTGGTCGCTTTTGGCGATATCATCGAAAACACAACCATGCGCGAAGAAATAGACGACACCACAGGCCACGCGGAGAAAGTTATCCTGGATCACCGGGAGGAGAAAAAACAGCCTCGCGTTTCGATTAAAGACAGCAACAACAAAACAGCCGGCAGATATCTTATGCCGGCCGGGGCCCATCTGGCGGTTGCCGAGGGTGAAACGGTAAAGGCAGGGGCGGTGCTGGCCAAGATTCCCAGGGAGAGCGCCAAAACAAAAGATATCACCGGCGGCCTGCCCCGCGTGGCGGAACTTTTCGAAGCGCGCAAACCGCATGAACAGGCCACAATCACCGAGGTCAACGGCCACGTCACTTTTGGCGGAATGGTGAAAGGGATGAGAAAAGTTGTGGTGACGACAGAAACGGGCGAAGTGCACGACTACCTCCTTCCGCGCGGTAAACACGTTAACGTGCACGAGGGGGACTATATCCGCGCCGGTGAAGCGCTGGTCGACGGGGCGGCCAATCCCCACGATATTCTGGCGGTTCTTGGTGAAAAAGAGCTTCAGAAATATCTGGTCAACGAAGTGCAGGAGGTCTACAGGCTTCAAGGTGTGCACATAAACGATAAGCATATCGAGGTTATTGTTCGCCAGATGCTACGTCACCTTCTGATAGACGATGGGGGCGATACAGACATGATGGTGGGTGAAACGGTGGCGAAGATTATTTTTGCCGAAAAGAATAAAAATATTATTGCCGAAGGGGGAACCCCGGCCAAGGGGAGGCCTATCCTCCTTGGTATCACCAAATCATCGCTATCTACCGAGAGCTTCATCTCAGCCGCGTCGTTCCAGGAAACAACGCGGGTGCTGACGGAAGTGTCGGTCTCTGGGAAAATCGATACTTTGAAGGGATTAAAAGAGAATGTGATCATGGGCCGGCTTATCCCCGCCGGCACCGGAGCCAGGTTTTATAACGGCTATTCCATCAAGGTCACAGGCTCTTCGGCCTTCAAGACCATTGAAGAAGATGATGAGGCCGAAGCTGGTGAAACCTCGGAGACAGCGGACGCTATCGTGGAAGCTGTCGACCAAGAGGAAACCGAATAGCGATATTTTTATAATCTGAAATTATTATTTTGGCCGGCGTTCCCATGGGACGCCGGTTTTTTTCATTCAACCAGATTATATCTGGAGACTGGCGCGGGCGCTCGCAATGGCTAAAAGAATAACAGATAGCAAGTTGGGGGCGTCGGTTTCATCCGCCATTAAATCCATCTCCGCAAACGAGCAGGTTTTCCTCCTGTTGATCTCGGGCGCTTTGGGCGCGTTTTGCGGCTTCCTTTCATTTGTTTTCGAATGGATGACCGGTGTTTTTAACACACTTTTTTTCGAGAAGACCGCGGAGCAGTTTGGCTCTTTCCCTGTTTTGTATGCGTTTGCGATAATCCCCTTTATTCCCGCCTTTGGAGGGCTGTTGGTGGGGTTATTGACCTGGTGGACAAAGATGGGGCACGAAACGGCTTCGGCGGCCGAGGTGATGAAATGGACGGCGGTTGATGGCGGCGTGGTGCGCAAGCGGATTGTATGGTTCAGGATGCTGGCGACATCGATCTTTTTGGGGTCGGGCGGCTCTGGCGGACGTGAAGGGCCGATCACGCAGATATGCGGCGCCATGGGCTCCGCCATAGGGCAGTTTATGAAAACTTCGTCCGAAAGGCTCCGGCTCTTGGTCGGCTGTGGAGCGGCGGCCGGTATCGCCGCCACCTTCAACGCTCCTTTGGCGGGGGTGATTTTTACGGTGGAGCTGATACTGGGCGATTTTAATGTTATTTCGTTTTTGCCTATAGTAATCAGCTCGGTTATGGCGACCACCGTCAAAAGGCTTTTACTCGGCGATATACCCGCCTTCGAAACTCCTCCGTACACCCTGGTGTCCCCCTGGGAAATAGGTCTGTATTGCATTCTCGGCATAATTTGCGGGCTTGTGGCAAGGCTGTTTTTTGTTTGTTATTTCTGGGCGGAAGAATATTTTAAAGACAAGGTGAAGGTTCACCCGGTGTTAAAGCCGGCTATAGGGGGTTTTGTGGTCGGCCTGATCGGCATATTCCTGCCGGGCGTATTTGGCAACGGATATGAGGTTATGGGCAACATGCTTGATGGTGAAATGCTCATTGGCATGGCCGTTGCCCTTCTGCTTTTCAAAATCATCGCAACGTCCGTTGCTTTGGGTTCCGGAGGGTCCGGCGGTATTTTCGCTCCGGCTCTTTTTATCGGATGCATGACAGGTGGCGTGTTCGGCTTTGTTGTTAACTATCTGGCTCCTGGCGCCGTGGCCTCCCCGGGGGCTTATGCGATGGTGGGGCTTGGGGCGGTGATGGCGGCGGTGGCCCATGCGCCGCTGACCAATATCCTGATGGCCTACGAGCTCACCGGAAATTACCAGATCATCCTGCCGATCATGACCGCGTGTATATTGTCCACATATGTTATGACACGCCTCACCGACGAATCGCTTTATACCGAGAAGCTCAGGCGGCGCGGAATCAGGTTGTGGCGGGGGCGCGACCTAACGGTTATGGACAAAATCACAGTGCGCGAAGTTATGTCCTCCGACGTGACCACCGTGCCGGAGAATTTACCGTTCGGCCAGTTGATGACTCTCATCACCACATCGCGCGACAGTTATTTCCCGGTGGTCGATTCCGGTGGCAGGCTCACCGGAATCATCTCCATCCAGAATATTCGCGCTTTCATGCTCGATTCCGAGGATTTGTGCGACCTTGTTGTGGCCAAAGAGATCGCCACAGAAGATGTTATCACCGTCAACCCGGATAATAACCTGAACGCGGCGATGGAAAAATTCGCAATGAAAGATATAGAACAGCTCCCGGTGGTTGAGAAGAAAAATAAAACGACAATATTGGGTATGCTTAGCCGGACTGACGTTCTGGCCGCTTATAAAAAAGATGTGCTAAGGAAACCGATAGTCGATGGTGAGGCGGGTTAAAACGATTGAATGGGTCAGGGGAGCCATAAAAAAATTCGTTAACAAAACAACTACTGCAAGCTCGCCCCTGTTTTTATGGTAGCCACAGTTTCCTGATCGCTTCTTTTTCCACTTCATCCACCGTGATGGCGGTCATGCAACGGTGGTCGAGCGGGCAACTGCGTTTCCAGCATGGGGCGCAATCGGCCCCGTGATAAATAACTTCGGCGTTTTTATCCAGCGGTTTTGTCTCTGCCGGCGATGTCGGGCCGAAAAGGGCGATCACCGGTGTTCCGATGGCGGCGGCGAGGTGCATAGGGCCGGTGTCGTTTGTGATGTATAGCGACAAACGCGAGAAAACACCCGCGAGGGTTTGTATATCTGTGGCGCCCACGAGCGATAACGGATTGGATTTCGAGAGGCCGAGAACTTTTTGCTCCACCCCTCTGTCCGATTCGGCGCCAAGTAGCACAACACTTCCCAGTTCATCAAGCCGGTCGATAAGAAGGGCGAACCGCTCGGCCGGCCACATTTTGGCGGCGCCGAAAGATGCGCCAAAGCCTATGCCAATCAAGGGGGTATTCTCCTTCGGAAGAAGCTTCATGGCGCTATTGATGGCTAGGCCAGGGGCGAGCAGTTTTAAACCTCCGGCTTGAAAGCCAGGGAATGCGGCCAGCGCCAGCGTTTTAAAATATTCGGCCTGACTCATCGAGTGTTTTGCCGGACGGGGCAATGGCCTGGTTAACAGAAACGACCGCATATCGCCCGCGAAGCCGATTCTTTCCGGGATCCCCGCGCGCCAGATATCCCAGGCGGCCCGAAAGGAATTGGGCAGGATAAGGGCGGTGTGGTATCGGCCACTTCTGGTCAGCCGCAAATTTTTATCGGGCAGAGCGATAACATCGCTCGCCAGGGGAAGAAGCCCGATCAACCCGGCGAAATTATTCTTTATCGCAATGTCAATTGTGGCGGTTGGGAAAAGCTCTTTCAAACCGAGGATCACAGGCAGGGCCATCACCGCGTCGCCCAGCCAGTTCGGCATTCTCACCAATATCTTTTGCGGATGCTTTTTATCTGACATAAGGATCACACACCGGTTCTGTTTTTCATCGCCGATTCGATGATTTTCATTTCCCTCTCGTGTGCCTTTACATCCCCTTTGGTGGGCCGGGTTTTCCACCGGCGATGTATCCACAGCCATTGCTCCGGCGCCTGGCGGATGGCGTTTTCCACTATTTCGTTTATTTCCATCGTCACAAGCCGCACGTCGGCATGGCGGTCGCCAGTATCTTTCACTTCCACAATCGGGTGGATCCTCACTATGTATTTATCGTTCCGCTCATCGCGAAAAGAGAGCACCGGCAAAATGGGTGAACCTATTCGCATACCGAAGGTGGCCGGAGTGGTGAAGGTGGAGGCGAGCTCGCCAAAAAAGGGGGTGAACATCTGGTTCATCCCTGCGTTGATATCTATAGCGGCGGTGACGATCGCTTTCTCGCGCAGGCGCCGTATGATTTCCTGGGCGGCGCGCTCTTTTTTTATGATTTTAAGCCCGGGGCCGCCTCTCAGGTTGTCGAACAACCTGTCGACATACCGGTTGTCGACTGTGCGGATCACCGAATATACAGGGTATCCCATGGCGGCGAAGATTGCGTTGGCCAGCTCGAAATGGCCAAAGTGGGCCGTGGCGAAAATCACCCCCCTATCCATTTTCCACGCCTTCTCAAAATTTTCAAATCCTTCAAAGATCACCAGATCTTTCAACTCCTTGGGTGTTGATATCTCCAGAAGCGATAATTGCGAATAGGCCTGTCCAAAATGGCGGCAGACAGCTTTGACAATTTGCCTCAGCTCGGCTTCAGGCTTGTCAGGATAGAGGCGCCGAAGGTTCTCTACCGAATATATAATCCGCTTTTTTTCAAGTTTTAAAACAGTCCACAACAGGCTCCCCACCATCGAGCCAATAAAAAACGAGACCTTTCTCGGTGTATATTGCATGGCGCGAGTTATCATCAGCAATATCGCATAGCCGATTTTGTCGAGAATAAAATGATTCTTTTTTGGCATGTCACCCCGCGATACTGGAAAAGTTCTCCAAAACCTTAAGCCCAACGCCCTGGCTTTTTTCTGGGTGAAACTGCGTGCCGAAGATGTTGCCGGTCTCCACGGAGGATGCGAAGCGCTCTCCATATTCCGTTTCTCCCACGATTATCTCCTCTTGAGGGCAAGGGTAGTATGAATGAACGAAATAAAAATCTGACCCATCCTCAATCCCTTCGAACAGTTTTCCCTTGTTTTTATATTCCACCTGGTTCCACCCCATGTGCGGGATTTTATAGCGCCTCGTTAGTGGAGGCCGAAACTTTATACATTTACCTTTCAATACGCCAAGCCCTTCAGATTTGCCAAATTCCTCGCTCTCGTCAAACAGGAGCTGGAAGCCGACACATATTCCCAGAAACGGCCGCCCGCTGGCGATAAAATCTTTCACGGCGCCAAGCAACCCGAACCGGCGCAGGTTAAGCATACATTCGGGAAAAGCGCCAACGCCGGGAAGGACAAGGGCCGGCGCAGAGGCCACAGCCTCTGCTTCGCGGGTGACCAGCGCGCTGGCGCCCACATGCTCGAAAGCTTTCTGGACGCTTCGCAAGTTCCCGGCATCGTAATCAACAATTACTATCGACATTTTTTGTTTGAATGAAAAGGTTTACAGGTCGATCAGAGGGAGCCCTTGGTGGAGGGGATCACACCCTCCAGCCGAGGGTCGAGCCGGATCGCCTGGCCCATTGCGCGGGCGAGCGCCTTGAACATCGCCTCCACCATGTGGTGCGCGTTTGTTCCCCGCTTGATCGACACATGCAACGTCAGCCCGGCGGCGTTCACAAAAGCGCGGGTGAACTCTTCGGCCAGTTCCACGTCGAAATCGCCCACTTTCCCCTGAGGGAGAGACGACGCGAAAACGCAATACGGCCTGCCCGATATATCGAGGCTCACTTCCGCCAGGGCTTCATTCATCGGGATCGACGCGAAACCGTAGCGTGTAATGCCCTTTTTATCACCCAGCGCTTCGGCCAGCGCCCCGCCCAGGGTCAGGCCCACATCTTCCACCGTGTGATGCCCGTCGATCTCGATATCTCCACTGGCCGCCACGTTAAGGTTCATCAGCGAGTGTTTCGACAGGTGGTCCAGCATATGGTCGAAAAACGGGATACCGGTATCGATAGAGCTTGTCCCGCTCCCGTCGAGATTAACCTCGATGGTGATATCGGTCTCTTTGGTTTTGCGCGTTACTTTTGCCGTTCTTGCCATAATTCCCATATAAGCTGTGAATTAATAAAGATAACATAGTCAAAGAGATTTGTGAAATTTTGGCTCCGGCGGAGACGACGGCGGCGACGGAGATATTGCTCTCTGGTTTTATACAGGCTAAAGAGCGCCACGTAAAGTAGCGAAGCGACTCGTAAATTGTATAATCGCTCCACAGCATGAGCGCCACGTAAAGTAGCGAAGCGACTCGTAAAGTAGCGAAGCGACTCGTAAAGTGTATAATCGCTCCATGTCGACAATTCTCTACTACATCACAGGTCACGGGTTCGGCCACGCTGTTCGCTCGTCGCAGGTGATCGAACATCTGACCGAAGAATACGGGCACAAGGTGGTGATACGGACGTCGGCTCCCCGGTGGCTTTTCACCCGGCCAACTCATGGGTCAATCACTTTTGAGCATGAAGAAGTCGATTCCGGCCTTCGGCAAAACGATTCTCTCACCACAGACATCGCCGGATCGCTTGAATATTTCTCCTGGTGGGAGGCCAATCTGACCCCGAACGTGAAAGCCGAACTTGAAAATATCGACCGGATTATGCCCGATGTGATTGTTTGCGACATCGCCCCTACAGGTGTGGAGGCAGGATTGCGCGCCGGTCTCCCGGTTGTGGTTGTCGCCAATTTTTTGTGGGACTGGATACTGGAAGGATACGTGGATGAATCGCCTATGTTCGCTCCAATCGCCAAAAAGTTGACGTCTATCTATAGCAAGGCGCAGATGATATTGCGAACGGGACTAAATGGCGGGATGAGCCGGTATGAAAATATTTTCGACATCCCGTTGATCGCGCGCAAATCGAGCGGGACCAAAAAAGAAATCCGCGATGACCTCGATATCGCGCACGATAAAATTTTTGCGCTGATATCTTTGGGAGGGCACGGGCTGGAGAGGTTCTATCACGATCTTGATCGCAGGATCACCGTGGCCGAACTGTTCACCATTGGTGAAAAGGCCGATAACAGACAGAAAATAAAGGTGTTCGGCCGGGATGCGGCGGCTCATGAAGACCTGGTTATGGCGAGCGACCTTGTGATAGGCAAGCTGGGATATGGCCTTTGTTCGGAGATAATTTCGGCCAGCAGGGGAATCCTTTACACTCCCAGAGTCGATTTCGTAGAATATAATGTGTTGGCGAAAGAAACGGAAGAGTATGTCGCCACCATCAAAGTTTCGCAAGATACATTTCTGAAAGGCTCCCTTGATGATATTATAATAAAACTGCTTGAAATGAAGCCACCAGACAAAACACCAGAGCTTAATGGGGCCGAGGTTGCGGCGAGGATGATAGACCAACAATATTTACGCGGAAGAAAATGAAAGATAACAGCGAAAAAGAGGGATCGACAGCGCTGATGGAGGAAGGCTTTTTAAAATGCGTTCTCGATGGCATCACCGATTCGATAAAAATAATCGACCGCGATTATAATCTTGCATACACCAACCACGCAGGGGAAAAAATAGCGGGCAAACCGGCCAACCAGATGATAGGCCTGGGCCACAAATGCTTTGAAGAATTTCACAACAACCTGGAGCAATGCTCCTATTGCATCACCGAGCAGGTTTTTAAAACCGGCGAACCGGCTTTCAATTCCTTTCATCTGAAAAAAGGGCGGTTCGGGGCGGTCAAGGAGCTATCGGCCTTTCCTTTAACAAATAAATCGGGCGATGTCACCCATGTGATAGAAATTGTGCGGGACGTGACACAGCTTAAAAACGATATCGCGGCGGGGGAGGAGTTTTCCGAAATCATCACTGACGACCTGAAAATGAAAGAGGTTTTCTCGATGGTGGAATCGGTCGCCACCACAAATTCCACAGTTCTCATAAACGGGGAGACCGGCACAGGGAAAGAGTTGATCGCGCGTTCCATCCATAAAGCATCCAAACGAAAAGATAAAAAGTTCCTTGCGATAAACTGTGGCGCCCTGTCAGATACGTTGCTGGAGTCGGAGTTGTTCGGCCACGAGAGAGGCTCTTTCACCGGGGCCGATCAAAGAAGGATAGGCAAATTTGAACAGGCCGACGGCGGGACAATTTTTCTCGATGAGATAGGCGATATATCCCAGGCGATGCAGGTGAAAATTTTGAGGACGCTTCAGGAAGGGGAGGTGACGCGCGTTGGCGGAAATGAAACCCTTAAGATAGACACCAGGTTTATCTGCGCGACAAACAAGGACCTGAAAGCGATGTCCGATAATGGCGGATTCCGCGAAGATCTGTATTACAGGATCAATGTTGTGCCGATAAACCTTCCCCCGCTACGCGAAAGGGAGGGGGACATAAGCCTTTTGGCGGATCATTATCTGGGTCTCTTTAACAAGATGATCGGCAAAAACATTCACGGGTTCACGGCGCCTGTTCTTAACCGGATGAGGCGCTATGCCTGGCCCGGCAACATCCGGGAGCTTCGCAACCTGGTGGAGCGCGCGGTGATCCTTAGCAAGGGGCCGCTTATAGAGCATATTGATATTCCCGGAACAGACGCGGAAGGTGACGAGATAGCAGGCGCAGATAACCTGGAGCTTAAAGACGTGGCCCGCAACGCGGAGCGAAAATATCTCTTGAAGATATTAAAAGAGAACAAAGGAAACATACACAAAACCGCCGAGCTGGCCGGGGTGAACACACGCACTATCCACCGCAAGATGCAGGAGTTCGGGCTTAACAAGGAATCGTTCAAATAGAAGCGGGCTCCGGCCCGGATAACGTGGCAATCACTCTAAACATTGCCCCCGCATTTTCCATATCCCCACGCACATTCGCCTGGCCTCTTTTTGAAGCCTGAAATAGAGCGCCTTGTTACTGTAACGGAATTTACGGAACACTTCGGCCAACCCTTCCTTGAGCAAAATTTCGTTCAGCGTTCGCCCATCGGGGAGGATCACGTGGGCCAATAGCCGCTTGTACCGGTCGCGCAAAGTTTCGCCGCCATAGACAAGGGTCACTATTTTATTGAGCGCAAGCTGGGCTGTCCGCCTGCTTGCGTCGGCGGACATTGGCTCCTCTTTTGTGTATGGGCCCTTTTTTTCCGGTGTGTCTATCCCCAGCAGGCGCACTTTATTCTCTTTTCCGTTGATGTTCACTGCGATGGTGTCGCCATCGTAGACACGGGTCACCAACCCCGATTCGGGAGGTATCTCGCCTTCATAGGCAAGGATTGTCTCTGACGCCAGACATAACGCAAAAAAAAGCGTAAAAATCTTTTGAGCTTTCATATTTTTACGTTATCATTGTAAATTATTTTGCGCTAGGGAATTTACACAGTGGAAGAAATCAGAAGATCTGGAAAAGGTGGCGGCCTCCTGCCACTACATGACGACGATATACCAGATGCTTTTGGCGCCAAAAAACAGCAACCGGCCGAAAGCAAGCCACAACAGAGGCGTGGCGTCTCTTATTTGCTTTTGTTTGTCACCATCGTTGTGGCGGCGCCAGTTGCGGCTCTTCTTGTCCTGGCTGTGATAGACCTGTACGAACCGCTGTCAGTAAAACTGGGGCTTAAAAACGAGCCTGCCATGGTTGCGCCCGTCGCCTCCGCCATAAATTCCGACGAGGATGAGCGGCTTGCCATGTGGGTTGAATTAACAAAGAAAAATAATAAGGCCCTTGTTAACTCCATCAACAAACAGACAAAGGCCATTTTGAAACTCGCCAAAAAGAAGCCGGCCAGAATCAAAGTTCCGCCCGCAAAAGTCGAAGTTATTGTCGTCAAGGTTCCCACCAGGGAATCGTTCAGCCTGGAATATGAGAAGAAAAAGCTGCTTGATCTCGCCGGGGTGGACCTGGACGACCCGGTGGTGGAGTCTTCATTCGACACGGTTGTTTCCAAACAGGTTTTAAAGGAAATAATAAGGTCTCTCGATAGCATTATAAAAGCCTCAAGAAATAATTCCGCTATCAGCTCCTTCCAGAAAAGTAACGCGCTAAAAGCGAAAAAATACGCCAAAAAAAGATTGTCTAAAATATAGTTTCACGCGGCGCTATCCATGTGCGCGCTGTTTCATGATTAACTTGGCTGTCCTGCCCAGGGGGGGTGTTGGTTGCGCGCTATGCGCCACCATATGAGGCCCGGCGAAATTATGAACGTTTATCCCATGTTCGCGCCAGAAACCCTTCCCTGCCCGACCCTGTGCGATACATTTTATAGCGGCCCGGATTTTTTTTGTAATACTCCCTGTGATATTCCTCGGCCGGGTAAAAGGTGGAGGCCTCGGTGATCTCCACCACGATTTCTCTTTCAAACTTCCCAGAGTCTTGCAGATTCATTCTCGACAGCTCCGCCATCAGCTTTTGCGCGTCAGTGTGATAAAAGATCACCGGCCGGTACTGGCTACCTGCGTCGGAGAATTGTCCATCTTTTCTTGTCGGGTCGATATTCATCCAGAACGTCTGAAGAAGTTTTTCATAGTTCACAAGCTCCTTGTCGAAGGTCACCCGGGCCACTTCCGCGTGTCCTGTCATGCCTGTGCATATATCTTCATAGGTCGGGTTTGTCAGGGTCCCCCCCATATATCCCGGCATGACGCCCGCAACGCCGCCAAGCTTTGCAAATGGTGGCTCCATACACCAGAAGCAACCTCCGGCAAAAGTGGCTGTGTCCATACCCGCCTCTATTTTTTAAACAGCTTGGTGTATTTGCCCAGGCCTTCCTTCTCAAGGTCTTTAGCCGGAACAAATCGAAGCGAAGCGGAGTTGATGCAAAATCGCTGGCCGGTTGGGGGAGGGCCATCGGGGAAAAGGTGCCCCAGATGCGAATCACCCTTCCTGCTACGCACCTCCACGCGGCTCATAAAAAGCGAATGGTCGCTTTTCTCCACCACGTTTTCAGGTTCCAGAGGCCTGGTGAAACTCGGCCAGCCGGTGCCAGATTTGAATTTGTCTGTAGAGCTGAAAAGCGGCTCACCCGAAACGATGTCCACATAAATCCCGGCAACCTTGTTGTTCCAGTATTTATTGTGGAACGGGCGCTCGGTTCCACCAAGCTGGGTCACCTCGTACTGCTCTTGTGTCAGTTTTTTTCTGATAGCTTCGTTCGATGGTTTGTCATAGTCGGCTGAATTGCTCATCACTGCGAAAGCTCCAATGCTGATAATGACAGTTAAAGCCAGGTATTTGGATAACTTCATATCTTATGGCCTGTTATGGTTTATATACATATATATAATCTTTAATATTAGATGATTTATATACAGTAAAGGTTCCAAGAAACCGCAGTTAAATATATGGAGCCATCGGCCGGTTATCGGGTGTTTATCATCGGAGTGTCAATCCCCAAGCCGCTGGTCTATTATCCTCAGCACAGCGTCCACATCGGGTGGGGCGGCCACCGGCAGGTTGGAATACCGGTTATCAATATCGGGCAGTCTCCCTTCGTGATAGTCGAGCTTGAACTTTGAGAATTTTAATCCGTGGGCGGTTGATATCACCGCAACTTTATCCTTGCTGGTGATCTCCCCCCGGTCGACCAGCTTAAGCAGGGCCGCCAGGGCCACCCCGGTGTGTGGACAGGTGTACATGCCGCTCCTGTCCCCCCGGGCGCATGCGTCGGCCAGTTCCTGCTCGCTCGCCTGTTCCACTATCCCGTCAAACTCCTTCAGCGTCGCCACCGCCTTTTGCAAAGAGACCGGATCGCCGATCTGGATTGCGCTGGCATATGTTTTTTGCGCCTGTATAGCTTCATAATTTTTATACCCGTTCTTGTAGTATCTGTATAAAGGGTTGGCCATCTCCGCCTGGGCGCATACTATGCGTGGCCGTTTTTTCAGCATCCCGACTTTCTCCATAAGTTTAAACCCTTTCCCCAGGGCCGACACGTTCCCCAGGTTCCCCCCGGGGATAATCACAAAATCGGGTATCTCCCAGTCCAACTGTTGGGCAAGCTCTATGCTCACAGTTTTCTGGCCCTCAATTCTCAGCGAATTTTTAGAGTTGGCCAGATAAATGGTTTTATCTTTCGCCACCTCCTGCACAACCTTCATACATCCGTCGAAATCGGTTTCAAGCGATATCACCAGCGAGCCGTTGGCGATTGGCTGGATGAGCTGTTCATTGGAAACTTTTCCTTTTGGCAGAAAGACTATCGATTGAATTCCCGCGGTGGCGCAATAGGCGGCCAGTGCGGCCGACGTGTCGCCGGTGGAGGCGCAGGCGACGGCCCGAATTTCTCCCCCGTTTGCGATGATCTGCTTCACCATCGAAACAAGGACAGTCATCCCCAAATCTTTAAACGATCCGGTGTGGCTGTTGCCGCAAAGCTTTATCCAGAGGTCCGGGACGCCGATCTCCTCTCCCAGCCGTTCAGCCAGGAACAGGTTGGTCTCCCCTTCATAGGTCGATACAATATTTTCGTTATCGAGGTTCGGCAGAACCCACTCCTTGAATCGCCACACCCCGGAGCCGTATGGCCAGGTGTTGTGCATTTTCCGCTCTTCAAATTTACTGCGCCATTCCCTGGAGGACGTTTTGCGGATTTCGTCATAGTCGTGGACCACTTGTAAAAGGGCGCCACAATCGCCACAGTTGTACCGAACCTCTGTAAGGGAATATTTTTTCCGACATTGGTTATTGAAACATTCAAACCAGGCTTTATATGCCACTTCATGAATCCTAACTATATATGATGTTTTGCTTTTAATCGCCGCCACCTGAATTATATTATATGGGCGGCCCTTGTCAATTTCGCTCCGATAGTTTTTAATACGTTCTATATATGACAGATAATAGTGAACTCAATCTCCCTTTTGTGGAAGTTATCGTACCACGCTCTATACGATCCCTATTCACCTATTGCGTGCCGGAACATCTTTTATCCTCCGCCACTCCGGGAAAGCGTGTTCTTGTCCCGTTTGGCAGTAAAAAGCTGATCTGCCTCATCGCCCGGCGCATCGGCCGAACCGCCGTTAAAACAAGGCCTGTTATCGACGTTCTGGATGAACAGCCGGTCACCCCCCCCGATCTTCTGGAGCTTGCCCTATGGACAGCCGGGCACTATTTCGCGGCGGTGGGGGATACGCTCCCCTTGATTGCGCCAAAGGACGATGTAATGGTCGATACGATCGTATCGCTTCTTCCGGAAGGGGTGAAGCCGGGGGTGAGGTCGCCCATGTTGATGGCGCTGTACGATGCGCTTTTGCTGAAGGGAGGCAAGCGGAGGCTGGAGCTTCTGGCCAGGGACATGGAGGTGACCGTCAAAGAGCTGGCGAAAACGTTGAGAGCGCCCACAGCCCGCAAAGTATTCATCCAGTCAGAGCAAACAAAACGGGTGAAGCCGAGGGAGGGGCTTGAGCAAGTGGAGTTCAGTAAAACACCGCACAACCCGGTCTC
>UOGE01000076.1_pt1 | contig 19065 bp, 15 predicted proteins | sample 1989811 | NCBI WGS metagenome assembly UOGE01 (sample SAMEA4712198, study PRJEB27164) | hydrothermal vent metagenome | biome: marine basaltic hydrothermal vent biome; feature: marine hydrothermal vent; material: mineral | place: Pacific Ocean | collected 2011-06-14/2011-07-23 | depth 1691 m | reverse complement strand
AAAATAAATGGAAAATACGCGATGCACTCCCGGCAGGATGGGGAGAACAACCACATCATGTTTTCGGATAACATACATTTCTGGCAGGAGTCGACGATTTTGCGGACACCGTCGCGCCCCTGGGAGTTCGTCCAGATAGGAAACTGCGGCTCACCCATCGAAACGCCGGAAGGATGGCTTTCGCTCACCCACGGGGTCGGGCCTATGCGAAAATACAGCATCGGTGTGGAGCTTCTCGACCTGGACGACCCGACCAGGGTCATAGGCTGGCTTGATGAACCGATATTGTCGCCCACCGGGGAGGACAGGGAAGGCTATGTGCCCAACGTGGTATATTCCTGCGGCGGGATGATTAATAACGGGGAGTTAATAATTCCATACGCCAGCGCGGACCAGCGAAGCGGCATCGCAACAGTTTCGGCGCCAGAGCTTTTATCCAGCATGAACCGCGTATAACAGCCGCCGGTGCGCTAGGCCTTGCCGGAATCCTTGATTTTTTCCTTTTTCGTCATAATCTCAACGGTTTCCCGGCCTCTCAGGCTATGTAAAACCAGCAACGAATTAAGCCACGACAACGTCGACTCCGCCCCCTGGTTTTCGTTCACTCCCTGTGGCTCCAGCCCGTCCCTGCATCCTCCCGTGGCGGGGTCATACAGGGCAAGATGAAGATCGTTTTCTCCAAGATACCAGTTAAGCAGTTTGTTGGCATATGACATCCAGTCGTCGTCGCGGGTGATATTAAACGCCTCTATGCAGGCGTCTATCATCGCGCAGGCCTCCAGTGGCTGCTGGTCGAACCGGGCCATGGCGCCCCCCTTGGGATACCAGCCGTTGTTGCCAATCGGCGCGAAGCTTCCTTCCGAAGTGGTCTGAATTTTTCTCAGCCATTCAAGAGAGGCAAGCCCCATCGACAGCATCTCGTTATCCTGGAGCCACTGGCCGGAAAGAATCAGGGCATGAGACGCCCTGGCGTTATCGTAGGTGACAGTATCCTCCATCCACGTCCAATCGTCGGTCGCGTTATCTGTGAACATTTTCATCAGCTTGCGGGCCAGAACCTCCCGCAGTCTTCGCACGCTGGTGTCTCCGCTGAACTGTCGCAGATAGGCGTGCAACCCAAGCAGGGAAAAAGCAATAGCCCTGGGAGCAGAAAGATTTTCAAGCGCGCTGAGTGAACGTTGAAAAAGGTTCACGGCGATTCCCAGTTGCCCTTTGTCCCCGCAAAAAGCAACCGCCACTCCAAGCCCCCATACCGAGCGGCCATGGCTGTCATCGGAGCCAACGTCCTCCAGCCACCGCCTGTCATAAGACATGAAGTTTCTAAACCTTCCGGTTTCTTCATTGAATGCGTGGTCCATGAAACTTATGTATGTTGATGTGAGCGCCTTTAAGGATAAATCCTTGGGATAAACCTCCTGGGCCAGCACCGCCACGATAAGAGCCCGTGCGTTGTCGTCAATACAATAGCCGTGACTGCGGTTTGGCACGGTGAACTTGGCATGTTGAAGAATCCCGGTGTCGTCGGTCATCAGGCGCAAATGGTTAAGGTTTATCTCCGGCAACCTCGTGCGCCCCACACTTAGCGTCTTGAGCTTGAAGGCCGGCACTCTCACCCTCAATCTTTCCTTCTTCGCCAGTTCAAACACCTCAAGATACTGGTTGGCCACCTCTTTCCATACCATTTTCCGGCAGAACATATACGCCCTCTTTCTCATGGCATGCCGCGTTGTTTCGTTTTCGAAAAGGTCGGATATCTGCTCCGCCAGCGCCGATGGATCGTTGAATGGAACCAGCCGCCCCCTCTCTTCGCTCAGCATCTCCTGGGCGTGCCAATATGGGGTGGACACAATTGCGTTCCCCGTTCCCAGCGCATATGAAAGAACTCCAGAGGTGATCTGCGCTTCGTTCAGGTATGGGGTCACAAAAACATCAGCCGCCCCCAGAAACTCGCACAAATCATCCACATCAACAAACCTGTTATGGAACGCCACATGGTCATCCACACCCAGCTCTTTTGCGCGCAATTGCAGCTCTATCCTGTAATCCTCCCCTCGTTCGGCAAGGACGTTTGGATGGGTGGCGCCCAACACAATGTAGACCGAGTCGGGATGCGCCTCGACTATGGCAGGCAGGGCGTCAATCACATTTTCGATCCCTTTTCCCGGCGATAAAAGGCCGAATGAAAGGATTACTTTTTTCCCCTCCACTCCAAATTTATCCTTATAGAAGCTCGGGTCAGTGAATGGAACATCGGGAATTCCATGAGGGATGTACACTATTTTTTCTTCAGGAACATTGTAAATTTCTTTCAGGAATTCGACAGCGCGCTGGCTCATCACCACAAGCCGGTCCGACAGGTCCGCCAGCTGGTTAAGGATTTTTCTTTCCTCGGTTGGCGGATCGTTCAGGATCGTGTGAAGAGTCGTCACCACCGGCATTCTGAGGTTCTGGAGCAGTTCGACTATGTTGCTCCCCCTGCGCCCGCCGAATATTCCGTATTCATGCTGGAGGCAAACCACGTCCGTATGGCTCATGTTCAGAAACTCGGCGGCGAGATCATACTCGCTCAAATTATTCTGACTGATCTCAAAACGGACTCGCGGAGGATAGTTATATCCTTCCAGCCTGTCGTTCATCGCCATAACCCAAACCGCCGTATCGGGAGCTTCCCTGGCGATAGCGTCGGATAAATCTGTTGTAAAGGTTGCGATGCCGCATTTACGAGGCAGGTAGTTACCAATAAAAACAACAGTTTTAATCGATTCCCATTTGTTCTTTTTTTTCTTGGTCATACTCTTTTCCCCTTATCGTTTCATTATATCAGCTTTTTATGTTGGATTGATCATGCATGAAGCGTTGTGGGTAGATCACCGTAATGACCCTATAAAGGTGGCCATGGCCAAAACTCCTGATAATATTTATGATGAGCGGCGGAAGACCGTGAGTGCAATTGCGCTTTGCTAATGGCGACGGGATTGGTGATATCTTTTGCCCGGGCGAAGCGGCTGTCGTGGGTTTCGCCATGTTCTAAAAGTCGCCCGTCCGCCAGTTCGATTTATCTTCGTCATCTTTACAAAATCTTAACAGAACTTGGATATACTCATCAGATCGAATATTTAAGAGTAGAATTTGAACAAGAAAAAGATCGTGATCGTTGAGGACGAGCCGGGTATAAGCGAAGCCCTGGAATACACCTTGATTAAAGAGGGTTTTGCCGTGCGCGTACTGCCGGACGGCGAGCAGGCTCTGAAACTTCTGGAAACCGAGGTTCCCGACCTTCTGCTTCTTGATTTGATGCTACCTGGCCTCGACGGGCTTGAGATATGCCGAAGGATGAAAAAGAAAGAGAGCACAAGCGATATCCCCATTATTATGGTCACGGCGAAGGGGGAGGAGAGCGACATCGTTTTGGGATTGGGGATCGGAGCTGATGACTATGTGACCAAGCCGTTCAGAATGAGAGAGCTTGTCGGCAGGGTTAAGGCCGTGCTTCGAAGAGGCCCCTTCAGGGAGGGGAAACATCAAGCAGTGAACATAACAATTAAAGGCCTGGAAATAGACCAGGATAAATTCACGGTCCGGGCGGACGGAGATGTGGCGGGCCTCACGGCGACCGAGTTTCGCCTGCTTTATCATCTGGCCTCGTATCCTGGAAGAGTTTTCACAAGAGACCAGCTTTTAAACGCGGCGGTCGATGACAAAACGTTTGTGCTCGACCGCAACATCGATGTCCATGTGCGCTCTATAAGAAAAAAACTTGGCGACTGCGGGCAACTGCTGGAAACGGTTCGCGGTGTGGGATATCGCATTGTTGATGAAGAGGATGAATAACATGTTTTCTTCCCGTCTTATCTGGAAAATATATGCAAGTTACGCCGCCGTAATCCTGCTCTCCTCGGCGCTGCTTGGCGGGCTGGTGACAAACTGGATGAAGCAGGACTCTATCTTCGACGTTCGCAACAAATTGCAGTCGCAGGCATATATGCTAAAAGTAATCGCCGAGGGAGCGGCGGAATTTAATGGCCAGAGCCTCCAGAAGCATATAACGGAGCTTGGGAGCAAGATTGAATCCCGATTTACGTTAATAGATAAAGATGGCGCCGCAATAGCCGATTCGATGGAAAACCCTGCCGAGATGGATAACCATGGAACCAGGCCGGAGATTCTGGCCGCCCGGTCTCATGGAAAAGGAAGCTCCACCAGGTTTAGCGAAACACTTGAAACTAAAATGATGTATTTCGCACTACCGATATATCAAAATAACAATATCTCCGGATACGCCAGGACATCTATTTCGCTTGATAAAATGGATGAAAAGCTGTCGAGTCTGATGGGCACAGTCGCCATGGGCGCCGGAATAGCGGTGATAGCCGCCCTTATCCTTGGCTATTTCATGGCGCTTCATTTTACGCGGCCCATAGAATCTATGACCAAGGTTGCGGAGGCGATGGCCCAGGGAAAACATGACGAGAGACTGGTGGAAAAAAGGGATGATGAAATCGGCAAGCTGGCCAGAGCGTTTAATAAAATGGCCAGTTCCCTGAGCGAGCGAATCGCCACCATAAGCGGCGAGAGAAACAAACTCGAAGCCATACTTGCCGGCATGGTTGAGGGCGTAATAGCCGTTGGGAGCGATGAGCGCATTATCCACATAAACAAGGCCGCCTGCGATATCACCGGCGTCGCCCAGGACGATAGCATTGAAAAACCTTTGTGGGAAACGCTCAATCTTCAGCCACTTAACACCATTCTTGAAAACACACTGGCCGGCAGGAGCGAAGTGGCGGAAGAAATCGTATTGACAGGGAAAAAGGGGAACATATCTATCGAAGTGCTAGCGGCTCCGATATTCACCGCAAAAGGCGAAATATCGGCCGTTGTGATTGTTCTTCACGATTTAACCGAGCTTTATGCCCTTGAAAGGGTCAGGCGTGATTTCATCGCAAATGTATCGCACGAGTTAAAAACACCTGTCACAGCCATACGAGCCTTGACCGAAACAATTCTCGACGACGAGAACATGACAACCGAAGATCAGGGCCGTTTCCTTGGCAAAATATTGAAGCAGGCTATCCGCCTCTCCACCCTCGTCAGCGATGTATTAACGCTGGCTCGTCTGGAATCGGTGAAAGGCGTGATGGATGTGGCCAACTTCGACCTGCGCGCTATTATCCATAACATCGCCCATACTGTCTCTTCAGACTGTGACAGCCGCGCAATAACGCTAAAATATGAGGCGCCAGACAAACCTGTTGTAATCTCCGGGGACAAGGAAGCCATGCTCGAAGCTGTGGGCAACCTTGCGAACAACGCCATAAAATATACGCCGCGTGAAGGAAGTGTCACACTTATCCTGAAAAAGGCCGATGGAAAAGCTGTGATAGAGGTTAAAGACACCGGCATAGGAATAGAGCCGGCTCATTGCTCCAGAATATTCGAACGTTTCTACCGCGTTGACAAAGCCCGGTCGAGAGAGCTTGGAGGGACGGGGCTGGGCCTTTCGATAGTGAAGCATGTGGCGCTTTCGCATGGTGGAAGCGTGGAAGTGAAAAGCCAGCCCGGCCTGGGAAGCCTGTTCACAATCACGATTCCACTGGCCTCATAGGTCTCACCTCCCCCATCCGCCCCTCGCGTCCTTTTTTGCGCGAATGCATCAAAGCTTAACCCGGGCTTTACCGTCTCTTTACAAACCTTTGAAAAAATCATTCGAAAGCAAAACCAATAATTTTTTTGAGGAGTGTAAAGCTGATGAATTCTGAAAAGCTTTTTTCTTTATGCATGGCGGTGGTCCTGTTCGGGCTTGGCCTCTTTCTTTTAACCGGCGCGCAAAATGCCTATGCCGAGGCATTGGAACCAAAATGGAAAACAGGCCTGCGGTTTGGCGCGGACGGTTTCAAGCTGAAGCTCGGCGGCAGAATAATGAACGACTGGTTCTTCTCCTCGGCAGACAGCGCGCTGGAATCGGACGCGGAGGAAGCCCCTGTCAGGTGGGAAGACGGGACAGAGTTTCGGCGCGCCAGGCTATACCTGTCAGGTGTTATTTATAACAACTTTATCTTCAAGGCCCAGTATGATTTTGCCGGAGGTGACGCAGACATCAAGGATATGTACATAGGTCTCAAAAATGTCGGTGTGTCCAGGATCATGGTCGGCCACTTCAAGGAGCCTTTCGGGCTGGAAGAGCTGACAAGCTCCAAATATATCACTTTCATGGAAAGGTCGCTCACTATGGAGGCCTTCGCGCCCAGCCGAAACAACGGGCTGATGATAACTGACACCGCCTGGAATAAACGCCTCGTCTGGGCTATCGGCGCGTTTAAAGATGTGAACGGTTACGGTGAAAATTATGGCGACAACGATTTCAACCTGACGGCAAGAATCGCCGCCGCCCCCTGGAAACAGGATAAAAATGTTTTCCACTTAGGCATTGCCTACAGCGCGAGAAACCCCAATGGCGCCGCCGCAAGGTTTCGCTCCAGGCCAGAGGCGCACATGGCGCCAGCGCGCCTGGTCGACACCGGTAGTATTTCTTCAAACAGCGTAGGACTCCTTGGGCTGGAGTCGGCTGTGGTGGTCGGCCCCTTTTCCGTTCAGGGAGAATATGTCTCCGCCAGCGTCAGCGGCGCCGATGGAGGGCCGGACCTCGGCTTTTCCTCTTACTACGTTTACGCCAGCTACTTCATCACAGGCGAGAGCCGGAACTATAAAAATGGAGTGTTCGGCCGCGTAAAACCGCGAAAGGACTTCGGACCCGGCGCAGGCGCCTTCGAAGTGGCCGTGCGATACTCCGCCATTGACCTGGATGACGGCGGCGTGCGAGGGGGTGAGGAGACCAACAGCACGGTCGCTCTGAACTGGCTCCTGAACCCCAATTCCAGGGTTATGGCCAACTATATAAACGCTGACCTCAAAGATGTGGGGACGGCGTCCATAACCCAGTTGCGGTTCCAGGTCGATTTTTGAGGTTGACGGCGTGACCGGGCCATTGCAAATTTTTTACGGATCAGATGGGCGAGTGACAGAGGCCGGCCACTGTCTGGTTTGCCGTTTTCTCTTTTTCAATAATTTATATGGTCTTAATTATCGCTTAACAACGGAGCGGTATATTACGTTCATAACCTGGTTGAGATGAAATATTTCCGAACACGGCCTCTACACATATTTGTTCTGGAGCCTGGCTCCATGATTATCAATCTGATTGTGGTTTGAAAGGATATTTTCCGGGTCGTCGGAAATATTTACGTGATCTTAATCGAATCTTAACAATTAAGGAAGAAAATCGTAGAAAAGGAAACATGAGATGAAATATTTTACATTATTTGTTTTTGGGTTGTACATAACATCCCTGGTGGCCAGTGGAGCCGCGACCGCGGCGGGCAAAAGCAATCTTACCGGCACGGTAAAAGTGGATGGATCTTCCACTGTTTTCCCGATAACCGAAGCCGTGGCCGAGGAATATCGCGCAGTGGAGCCCAGGGTGCGCGTCACTGTGGGTGTGTCGGGCACGGGCGGCGGTTTTAAAAAGTTCCTGGCCGGCGAAACTGATATTAACGATGCGTCGCGGCGGATAAAATCGAAAGAAATCTCGAAAGCGGAAGAAAAAGGGATCCGGTATATTGAGTTGCCTGTCGCATACGACGGTATCTCGGTCGTAACGAACCCGAAAAATGATTTTGTTGATTATCTTACGGTTGAAGAACTGCGTAAAATATGGCAACCGGGAAGCGCTGTAAAACTGTGGAGCGATATCAGGCCCGGTTGGCCGACCAAACCGATCAATCTGTTTGGCCCGGGGACAGATTCCGGAACCTTTGACTATTTCACGAAAAAGGTTAACGGAAAATCGGGGGCGTCACGGCCAGATTTTACCGCCAGCGAGGACGATAACATGCTGGTTCATGGAGTGGCGGGAGACAAATATGCTCTTGGTTATTTCGGTTATGCCTATTACGCCGAAAACAAAGACAAGTTAAGGGTTGTTCCGATAGACGCTGGCGCAGGGCCTGTGGCGCCTTCGGGAACCACTATCAACGACGGAACCTACAAACCTTTCTCGCGGCCGATATTCATTTATGTTCGGGTGAAAAGCCTCGTAAAACCGGAAGTGGCCTCGTTTGTTAATTTCTATCTTAAAAACGCCGGAATCCTGTCTAAAGAGGTTGGCTATGCGCCTCTGCCAGGCGAAAGCTATGCTTCGTCCATCGCGCGTGTCAAAGCGCTCGGCGCAGGTTCCGCCATGGCAGGGAAATAGCCCCGGTGCAAAACCCGGGGATATCAGTAATGCAGGGCAATCGCATGACTTTGCCAGAGAAAGCTTCATCCGCCGCCCCACCTTTACTTTTAAAAAAAAGGTTCGGGCGGTGGCATGAAAGCTTCATCAAGGGGTTATTGTTTCTTTGTTCTGCCATATCGATCATAACAACCTTTTCGATTATGGGTATTTTACTGGGCGAGTCATGGGGCTTTTTCAAGGAAGTAAGCATTTTGGAGTTCCTTGGCGGCTCCCAGTGGACGCCCCTTTTCGAACCACGATCTTTCGGCGTCCTCCCGCTTATCAACGGCACATTGCTTATCGTCGTGGGGTCTGCCCTTTTTTCATTGCCAATAGGCCTTATGAGCGGCATATACCTTTCGGAATATGCTTCACGAGCGGTGAGAAACACAACAAAACCGATTCTGGAAATTCTCGCCGGTATCCCCACCGTTGTTTACGGATATTTCGCCCTGACATTTATCACACCCATTATCAGGAAAATTTTTCCCGACACACAAATTTTTAACGGGGCCAGCGCCTCTATTGTTGTTGGCATAATGGTTCTGCCCATGGTTATATCACTTTGCGACAACGCCTTGCGGGCGACTCCACAATCGCTTCGCCAGGGGGCGTACGCCCTTGGGGCGACCTCTTTTGAAGTCACATCAAGGATAGTTGTCCCCGCTTCGTTATCGGGGATTGTCGCCTCCTATATTCTTGCGATTTCAAGAGCTATTGGCGAAACCATGGCGGTCACGCTGGCGGCTGGCGCCACGCCCCGGATGACGCTCAACCCGATGGAAAGCATCCAGACGATGACGGCATACATTGTCCAGGTCAGCCTTGGTGACACGCCAGCGGGGACAATTGAATATAAAACCATATTCGCCGTCGCCCTGCTTTTGTTCATCATCACGCTGATCATGAATATTCTGGCCAATACAGCGCTAAAACGGTTCAGGGAGGTTTACGAATGAGCCAGGCGAACCTGAAAAGGCGCCATCGCGCCACACGGCTTTTTAATATTGCGTGCGCCGCGTTCACATGGATTGGCGTGTTGACCCTTGTGGTATTAATTTTCCATATTGTAAGGCAGGGTTATCAATGGGTCGACTGGCAGTTTCTGACAAGCTTTCCTTCGCGGTTTCCCGAAAAAGCGGGTATAAAATCGGCCTTTTGGGGAACGCTGTGGCTGATGGGTTTTACCGCGGCTTTTTCGATCCCCGTGGGTGTGGGAGCCGCTCTATACCTCGAAGAATTCGCCGCAAGAGGAAGGCTTAACCGGCTTATAGAAATAAACATCTCCAACCTGGCCGGTGTTCCCTCTATAGTGTACGGCATCCTTGGCCTGGTGATATTTGTCCGGTGGTTCGAGCTTGGACGAAGCATAATCGCCGGGGGCCTTACGATGAGCCTTCTTGTGCTACCTATCATCATTGTCGCCACGCGAGAATCGATTCGCGCTGTTCCCGGTTCGATTCGTCAGGCCGCGTTTGCGCTGGGGGCAACGCCATGGCAAACGGTCCGGTTTCATGTCCTTCCGGCGGCCGTGCCAGGAATTTTGACAGGGGTGATACTTGCCATGTCCCGCGCCATAGGCGAAACAGCGCCTTTGGTCATGATGGGGGCCTTGACATACGTCGCCTTTGTTCCGGAAGGGCCGATGGATTCCTTCACGACACTGCCGATACAAATTTTCAACTGGGCCGGGCGCCCTCAGGAAGCGTTCCACGAGCTAGCGGCGGGGGCGATTATAGTTTTGCTCATGGCGCTACTTGTCATGAACGCCTCCGCGGTGATTATCCGCGGGTGGTCAGAAAGAGATTAAGATGGAAAAAACGTTAAAGAAAAACGAGCGGGACAGACCCAAAACAGGGAGCGCCGTTCTTGAAGCGCAAAATGTGGACATCGCCTATGGCGACAATCTGGCCGTCAGCGATGTTTCGCTCTCGATTTTAAGGAACACCATTACGGCGATAATAGGCCCTTCGGGATGCGGTAAAAGCACACTGCTTCGAGCGTTTAACAGGATGAACGATTTCATTCCAGAGGCGGTGATGAACGGGAATATCACTTATATGGGACAGGATCTGTATAGCGATTCCATAGACCCTGTGGAAGTGCGCCGCAAGATCGGGATGGTTTTTCAAAAGCCCAACCCCTTCCCCAAATCCATTTTCGATAATGTCGCATGGGGGCCGTCTATTAACGGCTCTAAAAGTAACCTGCAACATATCGTGGAAAGCTCTTTAAAAAAAGCGGCCCTGTGGGACGAGATCAAGGATAGACGGCTATACGATTCGGCCCTTAACCTTTCCGGCGGACAGCAACAAAGGCTGTGCATCGCGCGGGCCCTGGCGCTGGAGCCAGACGTGATACTGATGGACGAGCCATGTTCCGCCCTCGACCCGGTGTCGACCGCGCGGATAGAGGATTTGATGTTCGAACTTAGGGAACGCTATACCATAGTGATAGTGACCCACAACATGCAACAGGCGGCGCGGGTTTCGCAATATACAGCGTTCATGGAAAATGGAAGCCTTGTGGAATTCGGCGAAACGAACCAGATATTCACCAAGCCGCAAAACAAACGAACCGAAGATTACGTGACCGGCCGGTTCGGCTGAAGGAGAAAATATGTCCAAACATTTGCAACGCGACATCGAAAATTTAAAAAAAGAAATTCTCTCGTTAGGCTCGATGGTGGTCGATGTGATAGACAAGGCTGTCCTTGCGCTTATAGACCGCCAAACGGAGTTTATCGATTATGTTGTTAACAATGACGACAGAATAAATGAAAAAGAGGTCGCCATTGAGGAGGAGTGCCTGAAAATACTGGCCCTGCACCAGCCGGTCGCCGGAGATTTGAGATTTATAATTGTTGTGTTAAAGATGAACGACGACCTGGAGCGAATGGGGGATCTGGCGGTGAATATAGCCAAACGGGCCAGATATCTTTCTGGAAAAGAGAAGCTCAATGTTTCGCTCGATTTCGCCATGATGGCGGGACGCGTGCAGACAATGGTTCGCGTCAGCCTCGATTCGCTTATAAACAAGGATACAGCAATGGCAAGAAACGTCCTCAAGATGGACGACGAAGTTGACGACCTGAACAGACAGATGTATGAGGCCCTTCAAAAGGTGATGCAAGATGATCCAGCCACCATCAAACGGGCGATCCACACCTTATCCTCTTCGCGCCACCTGGAGCGGATCGCCGATCTGGCCACCAACATCGCCGAAGATGTGGTGTTCATGGTCGATGGAGACTTGATCCGGCACCGGACGGAAGACTATCTGGACGCCAGCTCCGATTGAACCGTTAGCGCGAACTTGTTTGAAACATAGCCCCGGCCCTTTATAATGATCGGATGACTCTATCTGCATTACCAACTTCGCTGGAAGAAGCTAACGCGCGTGGGTGGAAAGCGTTCGACGTTATTCTGGTCACGGGGGATTGCTATGTCGACCATCCATCATTTGGCGTGGCTATCGTTGGCCGATATCTGGAGTCGCTCGGCCTTCGTGTCGGCGTGATCGCCGCCCCCGACCCGGGGGGATCGGCGGATTTTTTGAAACTGGGAGCTCCCGCCCTGTTTTTCGGGGTCACCGCCGGTAACCTCGATTCGATGATTATGCGACACACCGCCCTCAGGAAACCACGATCCGACGACGCATACGCCGACGGGGGAATGGCCGGGCGAAGGCCTCCGCGCGCGACCATTATATATTGCAATCGTATTCGCGAGGCTTTCAAGGGGGCCAATATAATTATAGGAGGGCTGGAAGCCTCTTTGCGCCGGTTCGCCCATTACGACTATTGGAGCGACAAGGTGCGCCGTTCCATATTGCCAGATTCCAAGGCCGATATGCTGGTGTATGGAATGGCGGAGCAGACCCTTTGCCAGATTGTCAAAGCCCTTCGCGCCGGAAGAAATCTTAAGGATATAAAAGACCTGCGCGGCACGGCGGTGATGATTAGCGCCGAAGATCGCAAATCGCTGGGCAAGGAGACGCAAACCATCCCCTCCTTTGAAGAGGCCGCCTCCAGCAAAAGGAAATACGCAAAAGCTTCGAGGATGATCCACCTAAACCAGCATCCCCACAGCGCCCGCGCCCTCGCGCAAAAGCATGGGGGCCGATATCTCCTTGTCAACCGTCCCGCCCTCCCCCTCTCCGCCAAAGAGATAGACGCCATCTACGCCCTCCCGTTCACCCGCATGCCCCATCCGTCGCACAAAGGCCCCATTCCGGCCTATGAGATGATCAAATTCTCCATCACCGCCATGCGCGGATGTTTCGGGGGATGTTCATTTTGCGCTTTAACGGTCCATCAGGGGAGGGCTATCCAGAGCCGTTCTTCGGCCTCTATCCTGCAAGAGGTGAAAAAGGTGACCCGTATGAAAGGGTTTACAGGCTATATATCGGATATAGGGGGGCCAACGGCAAATATGTATCGGCTTGTGTGCGGCGAACCGGAGGTGGAGGCCGTTTGCCGCCGGATATCATGCGTCCACCCGGGAATTTGCAAAAGATTGGCGACAGACCACAAGCCCCAGATCGACCTCCTTAAAAAAGCGCGGTCAATCGAGGGAGTGAAGAAAATATTCGTCTCCTCCGGCATACGGTACGATCTGGCCAATCTTTCGCCAGAATATATCACCGAGCTTGCGCGGCATCATGTATCCGGCCAGTTGAAGGTGGCCCCGGAGCATTGCAACCGGGGTGTCCTTAAGCTTATGCGAAAACCATCGATAGAAAGCTTCGATAAATTTGTGGAGAGTTTTATGGCGGAATCAGGGAAGGCGGGGCTGAAGCAGTATGTGATCCCCTATTTCATCTCGGCCCATCCCGGATGCGGCTTATCCGAGGAGGTGGAAATGGCGGAGTATTTAAAAAAACGAAATTTAAGGCCGCGGCAGATTCAGGACTTCATCCCCGCCCCGATGACACTGGCTGGTGATATGTATTACTCGGGATTTGATCCTATGAGCGGAAAAGAGGTGAAGACCGACAAAGGCGGGCGCGAACGCCGATTGCACCGGGCGCTTATGCAATATTACAAACCGGAAAACTCTGGAGATGTCCGCGAAGCCCTGCGCCAGACCGGGCGAAAAAATCTGATGGGATATGGCCCGGGTAAGCTGGTGAAGTAGACTATAATAAACGATTTTAATTTCAGGGCGCAAATTTGTTTATGAATACCCAGGGAAGATCCGGCGATTATTTTTCCTTTCAGCTCAATCCACTCAATTTCCTTGGAGGGATCACCTTTCTTCTTTTCTGGATTCTTCTTTCCACCGGAAGTTACCTCTATCTTTTTTATGAAATGACTCCATCTGGAGCCTATGAATCTGTGCAAAACATCACCATAGGGCAAAAATATTTTGGCGGAATCATAAGGTCGATACATCGCTACTCGGCGGATGGCATTCTTATTGTGATTGTGATACATATTTTTATGCAATTTTTCTCTGGCAGGTTTCGTAACCATGGACGGGTGGCCTGGACCATCGGCGCGATGATTCTTCCTGTTATGTGGCTCGAAGGGGTGTTGGGATATTTCCTGGTATGGGATCAGGCTGGCCAGATGATAGCGGAAACGGCCGCCTATCTGCTGGATGCTCTTCTGATACACCACGGGCCGATGGCCAGAAATTTTCTTCTGGACGAGACCAAAAACGGATTGCTCTTTTTCATTTTCAATTATGCTCATCTGGGCATCCCCGCGCTACTGCTTCTCCTGGCGTGGGCTCATTGCATGCGAATATCGATGCCCCCCATCGCCCCGCCACGGCAGGTTACGATTGCGATACTTTTTGCGCTTTTTGCCCTGGCGATATTTTTACCCGCCACGAGCCTGGCTCCGGCCGATCTGGCAAGCCGGGCGGTTAGCCCCCCCATAGACTGGATATTCCTTGCGCCGTTTCGTCTGGTTCGCGATTTCGGCCTGTCGCCACTAATTGTCTGGGTCGGCGGGGGAGCGCTTTATTTTGTTTTCTTCTCCCTCCCCTGGATATTTCGTAATAACCAAAAATAGGCCGGCCAAAAGGGGTTAAGCCTTGCCCCCGCTGGCGCGATGATGCCGGATCAAGCCCGGCATGACACTGCCAGTGCAAGCGACGCAAAACAACCTCGACAACCTGTTATAATGGCGAGCAAAATTTATGGAGCGGGTTATGGGCAAGGTGATTCTTTTGGGCCTCGGAGGGGTGGGCAGTGTGGTGGCGCGCAAGATGGCGCGCATACCGGAAGTTTTCGGGCGGATCACGCTGGCCAGCAGAAGGATGGAATCGTGCGAGATGGCGAAAAGGGCCATCGGCCGGGGCGAGATCGACACAGCCCAGGTCGACACAGCCCAGGTCGACGCGGACGACATTGGCGCTCTCACAGCTCTAATCGATGAAAAGCGCCCGGACCTCGTCGTCAATACCGCCCTTCCATATCAGGATTTAGCGGTTATGGAGGCCTGCCTCCGAACAGGTGTCGACTACCTCGACACCGCAAACTATGAACACCCAGGTCGCCCCGGCTTTGAATATAAAGAGCAATGGGCCTATCACCAGAGGTTTAAGGAAAAGGGGATCATGGCCCTGCTGGGATGCGGGTTCGACCCCGGGGTGACCAACGTTTTCATCGCCCACATGAAAAAGCATCACTTCAGCGAAATGCGCCATGTGGAAATTCTGGACGCCAACGGAGGCGATCACGGGCTCCCTTTCGCCACCAACTTCAACCTGGAAATCAACCTGCGAGAGATCACACAGCCGGGCAAATATTACGAAAAGGGCCAATGGATAACCGTCGATCCCTTATCCCGCCATGAGCCGTTCGATTTTCCGGGCATAGGGGAGCGGGAAAAATTCCTGATCTATCATGAAGAGATGGAATCTTTGGTAAAACATTTCCCGGAAATAAAACGGATTCGTTTCTGGATGACTTTTGGCGAAACTTATCTGAATCATCTTGAAGTTTTGCAAAATGTGGGCATGACGCGGATCGACCCTGTGACGGTTGACGGCGCGGAGGTGATACCGATTCGGGTTCTCAAGGCGGTGATGCCAAACCCCGCCGATCTTGGCGCCAGAACAAAAGGCAAGACCTGCATCGGTTGCGTTGTCGAGGGGATATCCAAAGATGGCGAAGAGAAAAAACTTTATGTATACAATATCTGCGACCATCAGGAGGCGTTTCGGGATGTCGGCTCTCAGGCGATTTCCTATACCACCGGCGTGCCGGCGATGATCGGCGCCAAAATGATGCTGACGAATAAATGGCGTGGCAGAGGTGTTTTCAATGTGGAGCAGTTCAACCCCGACCCGTTCATGGAAGAGCTTAACGCCTCTGGTCTTCCCTGGAAGGAAAAGCCCCTGTGACCATCGACCCGGCCAGAATCCCCTCTCCGGCATATGTGTGCGAGGAAGAAAAACTGAGAGCCAACCTCAAGCTTCTGGCCGATGCGCAAGACGAGGCCGGCTGCGATATTGTTCTTGCCCTCAAGGGCTTCGCCATGTGGTCTGTTTTCCCAATCGTCCGGGAATATCTTCGCGGCGTATCGGCAAGCTCTGTCAACGAGGCGCGCCTGGGTCATGAAGAATTCGGCGGCCAGATGCACTACTATGCCCCGGCGATTAAAGAAAACGAAATCGCCGAAGTGGTGCGCCTGTCCGATCACATCACATTCAACTCCTTTGCGCAACTTCGTCTCTATCGCGCAAAAGTTATGGCGTCGAATGAAAAAATTGGAATAGGATTACGCGTAAACCCGGAATGCAACGTGGTGGAAACCGAGATATACAACCCCTGCGTTCGTCATTCCCGCCTTGGTATCACCGCCAAAGAGTTCTACAAGGGGAGTATCGACGGCGTGACCGGCCTCCACTTTCACGCCCTGTGCGAAAACTCCGCCGATGACCTTGAGATAGCTCTTGGCGCAGTGGAGGATAAATTCGGTTCGGTCATAGGCCGGATGGAGTGGATAAATTTTGGCGGCGGACATCACATCACCCGCCCGGGATACAATGTCGACAAGCTTGTCCGGCTGGTTCGATCCTTTAAAAAAAAATACGGGGTGAAAATTATCCTGGAGCCGGGGGAGGCGGTCGCCTTGAACGCCGGGGCGCTTGTCGCCACGGTTGTCGATATTGTGCGAAACGAAATAGAGATCGCCATACTGGACACGTCTGCGGCGGCGCATATGCCCGACGCGCTGGAGATGCCATACCGCCCGCAAATAGAAGGAAGCGCCGGGCCAAACGTCCACCCGCACACCTACAGGCTCGCCGGAGGCACCTGCATGGCCGGAGATGTCATCGGCGATTATTCTTTTCCAGAACCGCTGGCCATAGGCGCTCGCCTTGTTTTTTGCGACATGCTTCACTACACCATGGTGAAAAACAACGCTTTCAACGGTGTCCCGCTCCCCTCTATCGGAATTTACAGGGCCGATGGAACCTATCATCAGGTTCGCGAGTTCGGGTATGACGATTACAAAAACCGGCTTTCATAAAATATTCCCCCGCTTGAACCTGAAAAGAAGCTGATTGCTATTTCTTGTGTATCGGTTTTAACGGCTTGTTGGCGTCATACTGATTCGCCGGATTTAAAGCATTGTCCGGATCGTATTTATTGGCCGGGTTGTAAGGATTGTTAGGGTTATAAATATTCGCAGGATTAAGCGGATTTTTGGGATCGTATTTGTTAGCCGGATTAATCGGGCTGTTTTTATTGTATTGGTTGGCCGGGTTGTAAGGATTTTTCGGGTCATACTGATTCGCCGGATTAATCGGGTTTTTATCGTAATCATAATATTTGTTGTTTTTGGCCTGGGCTGATCCGGAAAGGATCGAACAAAACAGCAGGAGAGATAATATGGCGATAGTTTTAATCACCAGACCCCGGTCAGAAATCTTTTTCATTTTCATTTTTATTCATCCTAAAAATAAAATTCCTGTTTTTTTTAATATCAGTATTGCGGATTCCCGTTACCAGCGCCACCCTGCCCCGAATAACTGGAGTTCGAGGAGCCCCCTTGTTGAAACTGGCTTGAAGAGAGGTTGCTTTGCGCCGGGAACAGCTGGTCCACAGCCTTGTTGGCGGCGTTATAACCGAGGGTGCCAAAAAGCCCGCCGGTAAACGCGCCGACCGTAGTTTGAATAACAGTCCCGAAAAATCTTCGCGCATAGCCGCCCGCACTGCGCTCCGCGTTCCATGCCGCCGCCGCCTTGGCAGAGCCGCTGGCCTGCTTGTCTAGCTCCGCCTGCCACATGGATGCCTGGGCCTGGAGCTGGCCTTTGCGCGACATTCGTTGTTGCTCCTGAATATCGGCCGCCTGCCTTTCGGCGATGACGCTTCTTATGTCGGCTTCCGCCGCCTGGCTCTCGGCCGATATCCTCTGCTGGCGGGACGCTTGATAATCCTGATATATGTCAAAATCAACCGGGCCGCTTGCGACCGGGTCGGGGGAGAGAGCCGCGCTCTTTTCCTCTTCTCGCCTCATCGCTTCTATCCGGCTGACAGATCGTTTCTTTTTCTTAACCACCCTGGGTTGAGACACCTTCTGGGGGGAGGCCATTCGTTTTCGCGCGGTGACAAGTTTGTAATATACGTCCCATATTTTGTCCACATCCTGGGTAAAATTTTCCCGCGACACCTTCATGGAAAGCGTAGGGGTTATCCGGAATTTAATTGGCTTGCCCTTGGCGATTTTCCCCTGTTCATACATCTCCGTGGCCCGGGTGATAACCTTTTCGCACCGGGTGATAGCCTTTTCGAGCTCAGAAACCGACACATTTGCCCCTGACGTGGAGGGAGTGCAGACAATCACTAAAGTGGCGACCAAAGCCAGAATACACAATATTGCGCCGAGACTCCTCATTTTGGTTCACTCCTTTTTTTTGCTCTTTTCATCGTCCGTAGCCGGTCTCTTTTTCTTCGCCGAATGCAAAAGCCCATAAAGGTGACGTTCCGCCCTTTCTACATACAGTCTATCATGAGTCGCCTCTTTTAGCTTGAGCCAGGCCAATTTCGCCTTTTGGTTCTGGCCCGTTTTTTCATAGAGAATCGCCAGGTTATTAAGGGTCGATACGTGCTTCGGGTTTTTGACAAGATACATTTTATATTGCCCGATAGCCTCTTTGAGCTGGCCCGCGTCGGTGAGCGACCTGCCGAGGGAGAATCTTGCCTCTATCATGTCTGGCTTCAGGCCCAGCCCTTTTTTATAGGCCGCTATCGCCTCCTTGCTCTTTTTCAAATGAGAATACGATTCGCCCAAAAGCATATAGGTGTTGGGCGCCTTCCTTACGCGCTCAAGCACTTTTTTATAGAAAAAAACCGCGTCCTCATATACCCCCTCGCGAAAAAAAACATCACCGAAAAATTTCATCGGCGCAGGGTTGTCGGGAAATATTTTAAGCGATGATCTGGCGAACTTTCGCGCCTTTGCCTTGTCTTTTATAGACAGAAGATGTTGCAGATAGAGAATTCTGGCGTCAAGATAATCGGGGCGTATCTCCATCGCCTTTTTCACATCACGCACGCCTCTATCCATCTGTCCAAGGTTAAACCGGGTGATCGCCCGTTTGAAGAAGGCGACGTGGCTGTCGCCATCTCTTTCTATGGCGGCGCTAAGGAGCGAATATGCGCGGTTTAGCCAGGTTTTATTTTTCTTTTTGGAGAATTCGTATTTTAAAAGATAGGCGTCCGCCGCGCTTATATAGGCGGGAACAAAGCCCTGGTCCCGGGCGATTATTAATTCAAAGCTTTTAAGGGCGCTATCGACCCCTTTAAACCCGTCGGCGCGAAGCTGTTTC
>UOGE01000115.1_pt1 | contig 19202 bp, 18 predicted proteins | sample 1989811 | NCBI WGS metagenome assembly UOGE01 (sample SAMEA4712198, study PRJEB27164) | hydrothermal vent metagenome | biome: marine basaltic hydrothermal vent biome; feature: marine hydrothermal vent; material: mineral | place: Pacific Ocean | collected 2011-06-14/2011-07-23 | depth 1691 m | reverse complement strand
GAGACGTGGTGGGGATTATGTCGTCGAACTGCCCCCAATCGCTGATCGCCTATCAGGCGATATTGCGGATAGGCGCCATACTGACGCAGATTAACCCGATGAACGTGGAGCGGGAGATTGAAGACCAGATTATTGATGCCGGGGCGAAGGTGGTTGTGGCCCTCGACATCCTGGTTCCAAAAATAGAAAACCTTCCGGGCAAAGGAAAGTTTGAAACAATAATCGCTTTCAAACTCCAGGATTATATGCCGTGGCCTTTAACATGGCTCTTCCCGATAAAACTGATGGTGGAAAAAAGGTCTGTCAGGCTTCGCCCGAGCAAAACCCTTTTGATGTGGAAGGAGCTTATGGTAAACGCCTCTGAGATATCGAACGATGAAGATATCGACACCGAAGACGTGGCCCTTATCCAGTACACCGGCGGCACCACCGGCACATCGAAAGGCGCCTTGCTCACCCATCGCAACATCCTGGCCAACGCCCTTCAGGGGAAAAAATGGTTTGTGGACGCCAAAGAGGGGAGCGAAGTGTTCATCCTGGTGTTACCCTCCTTCCATGCCTTCGGAATGACTGTGGGGATGAACCTTGCCATAGCGCTTGGGGCGAAGATGATCCTATCCCCCAAGTTCGACGCATACGATATCATGAAACTTATCGAAAAACATAAAGCCACCATATTCCCCGGCGTGCCGGTGATGTATGCCGCGATAAACAACCATCCGAAAGCCAGGACAAAAGATATCTCGTCGATTAAATATTGCGTCTCCGGCGGGGCCGGCCTTGCCCAGGAGGTGAGGGAAAAATTCGAGAAGTTAACCGGCGGAGCGCTGGTGGAGGGATACGGCCTCACCGAGGCAAGCCCCATCACCCATTGCAACCCGCTGACCGGTGGGGCGAAGAAAGGCTCCATAGGTTTGCCCCTGCCTTCCACCGAATCGAAAATAATTATTGGCGATAATTTTGAAGAGACAAAAACTCTCGAAGTTGGGGAACTGGTGGTTAAAGGCCCGCAAGTGATGAAAGGTTATCACAACAGGCCGGAGGAAACGGCGAACGTGATAAAAAACGGATGGCTGATAACCGGGGATATGGGATATGTCGACGAGGACGGGTTCGTTTTCCTGAAGGACAGGAAGAAGGATATGATTATATCGGGTGGAGAAAACGTTTATCCAAGAGACGTTGAAGAGGTTCTTTTCAAGATAGACGGAATTATGGAAGCCTCGGTGGTGGGGATGGAGGACGCCCGGTGGGGCGAAAAGGTTGTGGCGGTGGTGGTTCTGGAAGACGGGCGAAAGATGACCGAACAACAAATTATCGAAGAATGCAAAAAAGAACTGGCCCGGTATAAAATCCCCAAACGAGTCGTAATAATGCACTCGCTCCCCAAAACGATTATCGGAAAAGTGTTAAAGCGCGAGCTTAAAGCTCAACTTAAAGATTTAATATAACCGCTCTTTCCCCCTATTGCGCCGCAGTAAGACTGAAAGTGTATGTGGCGGCATAGTTGATCGTTCTTCCCGCCGGCGTTGTCACCGTGACAGACCCTGCCCCGGCGCCCGATATGGTGGTATCGGTATAGGTTCCGGCGGCGGAGTTTTCCGCCGAAGCGTTTTGGCTGGACGCGCTTGAAGACATGCTGAATGTCCCGTTGCTTGCGGTTCCTTTCCATTGCGCTGTCACCACTCCATCCACATATTCACAAACTCCGCTAACCTCGTCCCCGGTCTTCAGGGTGTCGGCCTTAACTGTTCCGTCTTCAGATATTGTCACGGTCATACTGCCGTTTATGACGCATGTGACCACCTGGCTCACACTTCGGCCCTGGCCGGTTCTGGTGTATGAGTTGGAAATCTGGCCGGAATAGGTTGTCCCCGATTGGTCGGCTGTCGAATCCTCCGACGATGAAGAAGAGCCACCCCCGCCGCACGAGGCGACAATGGCAAAGCTCACAATAGCGATGAAGAGGCTGAATTTACGCATAATTATGTTCCCGTTAAATATCATTTTTCCAAAATTTAAAGACTATCAGATTGTTACATATAAACAAGGGTTATGGCCATGGTATAGAAGCGATAATCTTCAAATTTTCCTCAAACAGTTGATTGATCGCCTTGGTATTGGCACAATGAAGGGATGAGCGAAAAAAAGGATATCAAAGTCGCCGAAACAGCCGGGTTTTGCTGGGGCGTGAAAAGGGCGATGGATTTGACCCTTAAGACCGCCAACGAAACCGACGGCCCCGTATATACCCACGGGCCACTTATCCATAACCCCCAGGTGATAGAGATGCTCGAGGGGAAAGAGGTCTATGCCGTGGATGACGCGTCGGACATAGGCGAGGGTGGCGTGGTTGTGATCCGGACTCATGGCGTCACCCCGCAGGTGCGCAAGGCGCTTAAAGCGCGCGACCTTACCATCAGCGACGCAACATGCCCGCTGGTGGCCAAGGTGCAAGGGATAATAAAAAAATATACCAATAAAGGATATAACACCATTGTCATCGGCGACAAGGGGCATGCCGAGGTTATCGGGCTGGCCGGATATGCCAATGGATTGTGCCACGTTGTGGAATCTGTGGATGATGTTAAAACGCTCCCGCCAATGGAGAAAGTAAGCCTGGTTGCGCAAACAACGTGCGACACCACCCGTTACGATCATATAGTGGAAGCGCTTTTGCAAAAATATCCGGAAGCCGTGGTGAACAACACCATCTGTGACGCCACGACAATGCGGCAATCGGAGGTTTTACTGATGGCGACCGAAGTCGACACCATGATTGTGGTCGGCGGAAAAAACAGCGCCAACACAAACAGGCTGGCGGCGATCACAAAACAAGCTGGCACAAAAACCCTGCTTATAGAAACAGAGGAAGAGCTCGACGCCTGTGAGATAGCCAATTTTAACCGGATAGGGCTGACCGCCGGGGCCTCCACCCCGAACTGGATGATCGCCAGGGTGCGCGATCGCCTTGTCGGCCTCCGTAAAAAGCGGGCATCGAGTATGTCGCTGGCCATAACGGAGACGATCAGCGCCCTTGTCCTCAGCAACGTGAGCGTCGCCATTGGCGCGGGGATGATGGTTTTTGCCAACTCCACGCTGGCCCGGATAGAGTTTTCGTGGGGCGCCGCCATGATCGCGGCTTTATACCTCTTTTCCATGCACGTTTTAAACCGTTTAAACGACGTCAGCGCCTTCAGGCATAACGAGCCTGAAAAAATTAAGTTCTACTTCAAACATAGCCGACTGATGAAAATGGCGGCCGGTATCTCTGTGCTCCTCACCCTGGGGCTTGCTTTTTCGCTGGGCCCTGGTGTCACCCTGGTTCTGGTGGCGTCGATATTTCTGGGGCTCGGATACACCGTCAAATGGTTTCCCAAAAGCGAGCTTATCCGGATACATCGCTTGAAAGATATCCCGGCGTCCAAAGACCTTTTCGTGGGGTTCGCCTGGGCCGTGGTGACAGCCATCGTCCCGGCCCTGGCATATGGGGGCGACCTGTTCACCGCTCCTGTGGCGGTGGCGTTCATATTCACCTTCACTCTGGCCTATGTCCGCTCTGTACTATCTGATATCCGGGACATACATGGCGACAAAATGGTGGGGAGGGAGACTATCCCGATCCTCATAGGCAAAAAAGCCACAAAAATTTTCCTTTTTATGCTCACCATCGGTCTGGCCCTTGGCCTTTTCGCCGCATCCTATTTTCAATGGGTCGGCCCTTTTGGCTATGCGCTTCTTTTATCTGTCGCATACACGGGGCTATACCTTTGGCTATACCACAGGCGCGTTATCAGCCGGGGCCTGCCGTATGACCTGGCGGTCGACGGCGCCTTCCATTTCACCGGTCTGATGGCGATAATCTGGGTTTCATTTTAACCGGCAGGAGAGGCAATGAAAAAATCGGAACTAAAACTCGATGATATTTTCGACATGGCGTGGAACTGGCGCCTCCCCGCCCTCCTTATGCAGGCCCATACCGCCGGCCTGTTCGACGCCGCGCAAGGGGGATGGAAAGAGGCGGAAGATATCGCCCGTTTGCTTGAGGCTGATAAACGGGCCACCTATCTTCTGCTTTTGGGCCTTGCGGGGATGGGCCTTATGGAAAAATCCAAAACAAGATTCCGCAATTCGGAGCTTGTGGAGCGGAGCCTTGTCCGGTCGTCCCCCGATTATCGCGGGCACATATTAAGCCTTGCCACCCGGCAGGCGGAAAACTGGTTTCGAATCCCCGAGGTTTTGAAAAGTGGCCGGCCTGTCGCCAAGCCTGAAATGAACAGCCAAGAGGCCGAGGCGTGGCACAAAACGTTTATCATGGCAATGGACGATATAGCCCGGCAATATTCCCACAGGATCATCGACGCGCTCCCTGTGCAAAACGGGATGAACATCATGGACATAGGGGCCGGCCCCGGACGACACATGATAGAGCTTTTAAAAAAGTTTCCCGACACCAAAACCACCGCCTTCGACAGGCCCGCATCCAGGGGGACAGTCCTTGGGTTGGCAGGGAAAGAAGGCGTGGCGGACCGGATGACTTTTATCGGGGGTGATTTAACTGTCGATTCGTTTGGAGAGGAGGCTTACGACGGGATATTGATCTCCAACGTGCTTCGCATCGTGGGGCCGGATAAAGCGGCCGGGCTTTTCAAAAGGGTGGCAAGAGCTTTAAAGCCAGGAGGGTTTCTTGCGATAAACGAAATTCCCATCGGGCCGGATGATGACATAGGCCCGGGGGCGGTCTTTGCGGTTCAGATCATGCTGGGGACAGCCGAAGGGGATATCCACACAAACGCCGATATATGCGGCTGGATGGAAGAGGCCGGGCTGACAGCGGAATCGACCAACACCATAGGCGACCGGATGGAGATCACTATAGGCCGCAAACAATAACAGGCCCGCTCCGTGATAAGCCAGGTCGCCGCTAAAACCATCGCGATCACACTGCTGTGCGCCGTCACTATTCCCCTTCTAACGCTGTATGACCGGTTCGAGCCGGCGGGGCCTCAGCTCCTTGCCGACCCCGCTTTTAATAACGCGCTCAAAAGCTGGAACGCAAGGGGCGCGGCGCAACTTGCGAAAGACGAATCCGGGGTCGCCACTTTGTCGCTGGAAAAAAATTCAACCAGCGCATCCATTTCCCAAACGATAAAGAACCCCGGGCCAGACAGATATTTCACATTTTCAGGCGAGATAAAAACCGAGAATATCAGCAAAACCGGCAAGCCATCATACGTTGCGCGCCTTCTTTTCATCAGCTTTGGCGAAAATGGTGAGGCTTTGTGGGCTCTTCCGCACAGGTTGGCGACGCTGGAGGGATCGAACGAATGGAGCCGATATGAAAAAACTTTCCGGATATATAAAATGGTGAAAAAGGTTCGCGCCGGGGCCTGGCTCCATAAAGCGACCGGCCGAATTTGGGTGAAAAATCTGAGCCTCAGGCAGGCCCGCGAAAGGAGCGGCTATATTACGGCCCGGTATCTGGCTATGATCGCATGGGCGCTCATGGCTTTATGGATAGCGCCCTCTTTTATATCCGTGAAAGAGTTTCGGCTTTCCAGCTTCATACTGGCGCTGACCGGGGCATGCATCATCGGCGGGATCCTTATGCCAAAAGAGGCGCTGGTCGACATGGTGAGCCTGATTGATAAATCGCTCCCCGGCATTCGGGATTACACAGGTTCGATCTTCAGTAATGGCGGAAGCGATAACGGTTTATCCGGCGTGAAACCTGATTTTGGAGAGATCGTAGGCGCGGTCTATTCGTTAACCCATTTCTTTTTCTTTTTGCTGATCGGCCTTATGGCGTTTATTGTGAAGCCGGAAATCCCGATTCCCAAGGCGCTGGGATATCTGGTTCTTTTCTCTGTCGCCACGGAAACAATGCAGTTATTCACCGCCGGTCGGGAGTTTTCCTTTGATGATATGCTTCTTAACCTTGCGGGGGTTGGCGCGGCGTTATTTATCTATCTTTTTATAAGGAAAATCACAAGGAAGTGACTGCGTCATTGGGCGTTATCTTTTCGTTTTAAGCGCTTTTCTGATTCCCCATTCCAGGTTTTTTGTCTCCAGGCAAAACCGGCTCACCCATTCCTTAAGGCTTGTGATGTTGCAATGCCGGGTGACAATACCCCCTTCTGTCAGGTTATAAAAATCGGCGTGGTTCTTCCGCTTCCACGAGGTAAAGGCCCATTCCATCCACTGTTTGGTCACAAACATGCTCTTCTGCGTCCGCACGGTTCTGCCGAAAATATCGGTGTCGCTGACCATTTGTTCTATTCGATCGCCAAACAGTGATTGATAGTCGTTATCCCCATACAGCGTATCGCCCGCATATGCCGCCCCTTCGGACCGATAGGATAAATCCTGCCCGGCAAAGGCGACCGGGTTGGCCCCCATCCGATACTCAAGGTCGAGCCCGATGGTAAGCACCGATCCCCCCGGGATAAGATAGCCAAGCCCCGGATTGATGGAAGCGATCTTGACGAGTTCAGGAATATCGGGAGCGTATTTATTATAGAAAACTATGTCGCCCTTCCATTGGTCCAGGCTTTCAGGGTGGGCGATTGTCGGCGCCACAAGGAGCCTCCTCGAGGAATCGACATCACGAAAAAACCGGGCCACCTCCACCTGCGGGTCGAGGGTGACCACAACAGTCGGCGTTATCCCGGCTTTTATCAGGGAGGCGAAGATAGTGTCCACCGCGATGATGATGGCCCTGCCTTGCGCCTGGCCCAGCCACATTATATTTTTATCCAGCGACGGCCCGGCCCCCACAACAACAGCCGGGATGTTCCGGAATTTCTCGAACAAAGAGGCCACCCCGTGGGCATTGTGGATTCGCGATTTGTTGGCATTGAAATTGGACACCCAAAGAGAGGCGAAATTCCGGATAGTGGCGCTTTTTACCTCGTAAAGCCGGCGATGATCTATCATGACTTCCGGCTAAACCTTAACCACCCGGTTCCTGCCCCCTTTTTTACCTTTATACAACCCCTTGTCGGCCCTGCCAATTAATTCTTCGGGTGTGTCGCCGCTTTTAAATTCGGTCACACCGGCCGATATGGTCACATGGATTGTCTTGCCAAGAATTCCCAGTTCATAGGTTTCGATGTTGTTGCGGATTTCCTCCGCCACTTTATAGCCATCCGCAAGCTTCGCCTTGTACAAAATCACCGCAAACTCCTCTCCGCCATACCTGGCCACGGTATCGGCCGCGCGCACCTTTTCCTTTGTAAGGGCTGTAACTACTTTTAGCACCTGGTCGCCCGCCTGGTGGCCGTATTCGTCGTTAAATTTTTTGAAATGATCTATATCGTACATAATCAGGCAACACGGCTCTTTTGTCCGTTCAAACTGTATCAACGCTTCGTTAAGGCGCTCGTCGAAATATCCCCGGTTGTAAACCTGCGTGAGGGCGTCGACCGACTTGGCTTCTCTTGCCATCTCCAGCTCTTTTTCAAGTTTGGCTATCTTCTCCCCCGATTCGGCCACCTTCTGGTTCGCTTCGCTAAGCCTCTCGCCAACGGTTTGATTTTCCTTGCGTATTTTAAGTGTTTCAGTCAGTATCGCGCTTTTTATTTTTTGCACTTCAGAAAGGCTTTCGGCGGATTGAACCTGCCTGGCGTATACATCGAGTTTTGCGCCAAACTTATCGCTGGTGACAGAGAGAGACTGGATATATCCGGCAAGGGATCCGATGATCCTTTTAAGCTCACCCCTTTCCACCTCCACCACCCCGGCCTCGTTCGATTTTCCCACAAAAAAGTTATACAGCGGCGGTCGCAACGCGTCGGCTGTCTCCTGTTGCAATCCTTCAAACCGGTTCGACCTCAGGCTCTGGAGTGGCGCGTAAAATGGATCTCTGTCGTCACCCAGAAGAAGCGTCCCTTTACTAAGCTCGTCGAGAAGCGCAAGGTATGGAACAATGAATTCTTTCGAGCTATCGACAAGGGCGATATTTCCCCCCGGCTTTCTCCCTTCTGGGGGCAGTGGGCCGGTTTCCGGCTTGTCTTTGCCGCCAAATATAGACCCCAGGCTATCGAAAAACCCGTGACCGCCATTCCCCTTCAGGCCCGCCTTCACATAAGCGCTGATTTTTTTTGAAATCGGTAAGAAATCCTTGCCTATCTTTTCGACCTGGAATATATTCTTGGCTCCTTTCACCCGCGCGTTTAAGGAGGCGATATCTTTTTCAAGCGAGGCGTCGCCTTTGACCAGAATTTCATAGTGAGACAGCAAGCTGGAAACAAGAGCCTGGTGAGATTTCGCCAGTTTTTCGAGATATTCAGTTTTTTCCTTGTACTTTTTTAATATTTCACTCATACGCTTTTTCACTCGTGTTTATGTATTCAAAATAAATATACAATATCCGGGCCTCAAGTCGCGGTAAAAAAATCTCTTGCTGGTGATTTTCCCTGATAACCGGCTGAAAGCCTTGGTTTAACGAAGGAACGCGCCATCAGGGATGACCGGCTGTGGATGATGGCCTGAAGGGCGCATGGAATAAAAAGCAAAATGCGCCAATATAGCCGGGGCCCTCTTCCCATAATTGTTCAGTCGTAATAAAACGTTCCTGTTTGAAAATTGCTCGATAAATGATAGACTTTGCTGGATGGTTTATATTATAATCGCTTTCAATTAATTGTAGAGTTTTAAGTATGTCTAAAGTTTCAATTGCCGCTGAATTTTGGGATTTTCTCAAAGTCAGAAAAAAGTTTTGGCTAGCGCCTATTATTCTTTTACTGGTGGCTTTGGGCGCTCTTATCGTATTCACGGAGGGTTCCGCTCTGGCGCCCTTTATTTATACGTTATTCTAGCCTTGGGCTACAACAACAGAATATCACGCTGGTACAGGTGACTTTCATCCATTTTGTAGGTTACTCGTTGAGGAGAGATGAGCTTTGCGAATCGAAATAAAAAAAACCGGAAATGTAACTGTGGTGGAGCTTTTCGGAAACATTAAAACCAGCGACGATTACGGCCTTTTCAAGGATACTGTGGACGAAATGTTGAAAACAGGGGCCATCAATATTATCCTTAATTGCAAGGAAGTCCATTTTATTAACAGTTCCGGTTTAGGAAGGCTGATCCTGGCGTCGAAGCGGGTAAAAGAAAATGGCGGGGCTCTGAAGGTCACAAACCTTTCGGATGAGCTTATGGAGCTTTTCACCTTTACTATGCTCGACACCAAAATACAGATTTATGAAACCGAGGAGGAAGCCCTTAAATCTTTTGAATAAGCGGCTGATCGACCGGCCCGATCAGCCATAATTTTATTTTTTTATACGCCTGGAACGGTCGATTTCCTGTTCCGCGGCGCTTAGCCGCCATCCTCCCGTTAAAATAACCGACAAATCGCCTTGCCAGACAAGGGACAATATATTAAAGGTTTTCTATGAATTCAGACCTGACCCTCGCCGCCATGAGCGGAGGTGTGGACAGCAGTGTGACCGCCGCCCTGCTCCTGGAGAGGGGGCATAAAATCGTCGGGGTGACCATGAGTGTGTGGGAGCCGCCCGAAAATGTCGAGCGGCACAGCGGAGCATGCTGTTCCACCGAAGATACCGACGACGCCAGGCGAGTAGCCGAAAAGCTGGGTATCCCCCACTATTCACTCAACGTAAAAAACGAGTTCAAGGAGGGGGTTATCGATAATTTTGTTCGGGAATACCTTTCTGGCCGAACGCCCAACCCGTGCGTAAAATGTAACCAGATATTAAAGTTCGATCATCTGTTTCAAAAGGGGGAGCGCTTTGGGGCCAGATATGTGGCCACGGGCCATTATGCGAGGATAGGCTCTTTCATGGGGAGCTCTGTTATAATGCGCGGAATAGACCGCCATAAGGATCAAAGCTATTTTCTTTTCTCCACCCCCCCCGATAAGCTCGGCAGGATACTCTTCCCGTTGGGTGAACTGTCGAAGGAGGAGACCAGGAAACTTGCGCATAAATATGGGCTTAATGTCGCCGATAAAAAAGAGAGCCAGGAGATATGCTTCATCCCGGATGACAACTATGCGAAGTTCATCGAACAAACCAGCCGCTCCACGACCCACTGCGAAGGAGATATTGTCCGCTCCTCCGGCGAAAAACTGGGCAGGCACCAGGGGTTTATGCGCTTCACCATCGGCCAAAGAAAAGGATTGGGGATCGCCAGCTCCGCCCCGTTATATGTGATAGATATTGTGCCGGAGCGTAACCAGGTGGTGGTGGGGGAAAGGGAAGAGGTCTTTTCCAGCCGACTGCTGGCGACCGATATGAACTGGTTTGTCGACCCCCATGAAATAGGCGACCTTGAGCTAACGGCGAAAATCAGAAGCAGAAGCGAAGATTCGCCCGCCGAAATAACGATTAAAGGAAAAAACAGCGTTTCAATCACCTTTGCCGAGCCACAGCTTGCCATCACACCGGGGCAGGGGGTGGCGATTTACCATGGCCAGTTTTTGCTGGGTGGCGGATGGATTGAACGGGGTTTGAATTAATGAACAAGAAGAGCGCTTTTGCCGATATTCTTTTGTACGGGGCCCAGTTGGCCAAAGTGGGGGGCGGGGCAATCATGGAATATATCGACAAGGATTTCAACGTCGAGCGCAAAGGGGAAATCGACCTGGTCACCGAGGCGGACATCGCCAGCGAAAAGGCGATTTTAAAGTCACTTCGCGACAATTATCCCGATCACCAAGTCATAACCGAGGAAAGGGATATAATCAAGGGGAACCCGGAAAAGGTCTGGATCATAGATCCTCTTGATGGAACCACCAATTTTGCCCACCGGTTCCCTATGTTTTGCGTTTCGATAGCCTTTATGCAAAAAGGAGTTGTGCAAACAGCGGCGATATATGACCCTCTGCGAAAAGAGCTTTTTACGGCCGGCAAGGGGATGGGGACGGCCCATAACAGCGTGGAGCCAACGGTCTCCAAAACAGATAAAATCATCGATAGCCTTCTGGCCACAGGGTTTTCCTATAACATAAAAACGATCGGGCGAAACAATATCAGGGAATTCGGGAATTTCGCGTTGAAGGCCCAGGGGATGAGAAGGAGCGGCTCTGCGGCTCTGGATCTTGCCTATGTGGCATGCGGGCGGCTGGACGGATTTTGGGAATTCGACCTTAATCCGTGGGACATGGCGGCGGGAGCGCTGATTGTGGAAGAGGCCGGTGGGAGTGTCACTCGCGCCGATGGCTCCCCTTTTAACCTTATGAAAAAAGAGATCGTCGCCTCAAATGGCGTTATCCACGATGAAATGCTTAAAATTCTGGCAATTAAATAAATCAGGGCAAAGTGAAATATTTATTCCAATATCATACTTTTATTGGTAATATAACGCTGTTCTGCCGAGAGACTTTACGGCGCACTTTTATAACTTTCGAGGTATTTATCGCAATGGAGAAGAAAATTTACGTAGGCAACATTCCCTTTAGCTCATCTGAGGATGAAATCCGTGACCTTTTTGCCCAGCACGGAGCAGTACATTCGGTCAAATTCATAAACGACCGTGAGACTGGCCGTTTCCGCGGTTTTGGTTTTGTGGAAATGGATGATGACTCAGCTGACGCGGCCATTGACAAGCTCAACGGCCTGGACCTTGGCGGACGCGCCCTTCGCGTCAACGAAGCTAAAGAACGCCCACCTCGCCGCTAGCAAAAGTATCCCGGTAGCGTAGGGACAAAATCAATCCCCGACCCTTCTTGAATCCAGGACGGGTTGGGGATTTTTCTTTTTGTGGCCCAGTAACTCCATAACAAGCATTGTTCGCCCCCCTAAAATGCATTTTTAACTATCTCTATTTTTGGTTTCGGGCTATCGGTATAGTCGACGGTGACGACGTCAAACCGGACGGAGGCCCCTTTGATCTTTTTCTGCGCCAGGTAAAGTTCGGCCGCTTTTCGTAATCTGCCTTTCCTTTTATTATCTATGGCTTCGATCGGCCTGCCATAGCGGTGGCCCGAACGGCTCTTCACTTCCACAAACACAATCATGTCACCATCCATGGCGATCACGTCGACTTCCCGTTTATACACTTTGGCGTTTCGTTCGGAGATTTTGTATCCATTGGCTTTCAGCTCGTTCACCGCCAAATCCTCCCCCAGCCTGCCCAGCCGAATATGCCTCGCCCCTTTCATGTTTCTATGCTTCCAGTTGGCTATGAAATCAAGAACCGGCTTAATTATTTTTTTCATCTGATCCACGCGTCACAAAATATCGATCTGCCTCTCCCCGATGCTGATTTTTTCTTCTATCGATAAATATTCGCGCACTCCCCGAAACGTTTTCCGATGGATCGGGCACGGGCCATATTTTGCTATCGCCGCTTTATGCGTCTTCGCCCCATATCCTTTATGATTTTCAAACCCGTATTCAGGATACCGCCGACCATATTCCACCATCAGCCGGTCTCTTGTCACTTTTGCGATCACCGATGCGGCGGCGATGGAATATGACAACGAATCACCTTTCACCACAGATTTTTGCGGCCCGGCCCAGTCGATCGGCTGGTTGCCATCTATCAGTGTGTAATCCGGCCGTGGGGTAAGCTTCTTCACGGCTTCCACCATCGCAAGGAGCGCGGCCTGCAAAACATTTATTTTGTCCACCACTGAAGGCTCCACCACATGGCTTTTTGCCGACAGCGCTTTATCCAGAATTTCGAAGTAAAACCTTTCCCGATCTTTTGGGGACAGTTTTTTGGAATCGGTCAACCCATCGATGACAAGACCGCCTGGCAAAATGACAGCCGCCGCCACCACCGGCCCGGCCAATGGCCCCCTCCCCGCTTCGTCCACGCCAGCGATCACCTCGTGCCCAAGGTTACGCGCTTGGGTTTCAAAAGTGAACATTATTTCAGGGCGCCCTAACATAAAGATCTTTATACTTCTTTTTCATTTCGCCTATGGTTTTCATTATCTCGTTTGCGATAGCCTGGGAGGTCTCCTTGTTGTCTTCCATCTCGTAAAATCGCGAGAGGTCTAGCTCCGGGCCGAAACAAATGGTGTAAGGGTTACAAAACCAGCGGCGCGCCGGCCCGTGGAGGAAGTAGGTCTCGGTGTTTATCAAAAGGGTGGGAATAACCTTCGGACGGCTGTGATATATCGTCCACCCGACCCCCGCCCTCCCCTTCAGCAGTTCACCCGTTTTGCTTCTGGTCCCTTCAGGGAAAAGCATCATCCGGTAATGTTTGGCGATATATGCGATCCTGCGCATCGCGGAATAATCGCGCTGGCGCCTTTTCACCGGAAAGCTCCCAAGAAGAGGCATGATGTAGCCGACCACCGGTACCTTGAAAAGCTCCTCCTTCGCCGGGGAAAAATAGGGGGTCAGCGAAAATCGGCCAACGGTGAAGTAGGGAATCATAAAAGTGTCGACCGCTGAAATGTGGTTAGACGTAAACACAACGCCAGGGCCGTCGGGAACGTTTTCCAGCCCCACAGCCCGGGAACGATTAAGCACAAGATAGAAAAACCCGACAGGAGGCACGCAAACAGTACGCGCAAACCACATGAAAATTTTTTTTATCGGCCCGACACGATATTTTGCAACCGTCTTGTCGTCATACTCGATCATAACAATGACTATATCAAATCATCGACAGCCAGAACAAGCTCGCAAAAAACATATTCACAGGTATGACGAAGGATCACCCCCCAATAGCTCCACAAGGCTTTTCATATCGTCCGGCATCGGGGCCTTTAGCATTATCACCTCGCCATCGGAAGGGCGCTGGAACGATATTTTCCAGGCATGCAACGCCTGGCGTTTGATTTTATAATCTGGCGCTCCCCGTGAATAGGTGCGATCACCTATCACAGGATGGTTGATCGACAACATGTGGACGCGGATCTGATGCGTCCGCCCTGTCACCAGCGAGATTTCCAGCAAGGTGGCCTTGCCCATCTCCTGCAATGTTTTGTATCGGGTGACAGCCTCTTTCCCACCATTTTCCACCACCGCCATTTTTTTCCTGTTTTTCGGGTGGCGGCCAACAGGCGCGTTCACCTCCCCCTCCCTTTTCTTCGGGAACCCTTTTACCACCGCCAGATATTTGCGGGACAAGGTTCTGCTTTTTAACTGCTCCGACATGCTCAAATGCGCGGCGTCGTTTTTAGCTACGACTATCAGCCCCGATGTGTCTTTATCGAGCCGGTGGACAATGCCCGGGCGCAAAACGCCTCCGATGCCCGAAAGGAATTTGCAATGATGGAGCAGTGCGTTCACCAATGTGCCGTGGCTGTGCCCGGCCCCGGGATGGGTCACCATTGCCGCCGGTTTATTGACAACCACTATGTCATCATCTTCATAAACGATCTCAAGCGGAATATCTTGCGCCTCCACGTCAAGGGGCTGCGGCTCCGGAATGTTGACCGTTATCGTCTGCCCCTCTTTAACATTCGTGGAAGCCTTGGCGGTATGCCCATCAACCAGGACCGCGCCCAGCTCTATCAGTTTTCCCGCGCGGGTGCGCGTGAGGCCCAGCCCGGCCAACGCCAGAAACCGATCGAGGCGATCACCCTCGCTATCTCCGGGGACCTTCATGCCGTTCCGGTATTCAAACTGTTGGATAGAGGCTCTTGTTCCTGAAATAGAGCCAGACCGCCACAGTTATAACGATCCCGGCGATAATCTGGGACGTCGAAACCATTCCATCGAAATATAAACCGCGTGGGTCGCCCCTGAAAATCTCGATGATGGAACGGGTAATGCCATATAGAACCACCCAGGTCAGAAGTATTTGCCCCTTGAATTTGCGATAGGGCCAAAGCATCGACAGGATAATAAACAATATGAATTCGTTTGCGGCGGAATATAACTGCGTCGGGTGAAGCGGAATACCCGTTGGCGCAATCGAAAGAGAATCGTGAAAAGTGACCGCCCAATCGACGTGGGTCTCCTTTCCATAACAGCAACCGGCGAAAAAACATCCGATCCGCCCGATGCCGTGCCCCAAAGCTCCGGCGGGAGCGATGACATCGGCCAAAGCCCATATGTCGACACTGGCTTTGCGGGCGCAAATCACAACCGCGACTATGACGCCAAGAAGCCCGCCGTAAAAAACAAGCCCGCCAGCCCATATTTTAAAAATATCAAGAGGATGATCAACGAAATAACTCAGATTGGTTAATATAAAAATGAACCTCGCCCCGATTATCGCCCCGACAATCGCCCAGAAAGCTGTGTCATATATAAAATTTACATCTATCCCTTCGCGCTTTGCCAGCCGCGCGGCCCATTTTATGCCAAAGAAAAAGCCGCTGGCCACCAGAAGCCCATAGGTATAAAGTCTCACCGGGCCTATTTCGAATAATATCGGATCCATATAAATTCCTCTGAAAAAAGTTACTCCATCAATATCAGGACTTTCATAATACCCCTTTTGGCCGCTTTTTGCATGGCGAGTATCCCGTTTTGCAATGGCTCCTCCCTGGCGATCAATGGCGCCACATCTATCGAGCCTTGATCCAGGGCGGCAAGGGCCACATCAAAAGGGCCGCACCCGGGGCCTATAAGGGTCACTTCCTGTAAGACGAAGTTATTGAGGTTATATTCCCCTCTATTTGCTATTGTCGATTTTAAAACGATGATCCCTCGCGGCTCCACAATGTCAAGAGCCTCATCCAGGCCACCATGCGACCCGCCTTGTCGCGCCCGATATCGGAACATCCGCCCTCCAATCTGAAACGCGGCGGCCAGCGGCGCTGTAAACACCGTTTGCCCTCCATGCCTTTTTCGGGGGAAGCGATCGCCACACCAACAAACTCGTGGCCCAACACCCCTTTATATCCCATATAACCTTTTGCAAGCTCCAGGTCGGTCGCGCATATGCCGGCCAAGCAAAACACAGGCAAGGGCCTCTCCATTGGCCGGCTTCGGGTCTGGATAATTTGTGACGAACTTTATGTCGCCATCTAGTATCACGGCTTTCAAATCAGACCAGGCGTTTTGTTTTAACGCTTCCATGAGGATTAATTTATAAAATTTTTTAATGGCTTTCAAGATCGGAGATTTCCTTTTCGCCCTGTCAGATCATCGCCATCATACCCACAGTCATTTTTTTGACACTCAAGCGGCCACTCGTCCCCTGCCGCGGCGCTGACGAAACCGTCAAATTTGTGGTAGTATTAAGCTTCATAATAATAATATCAAACCTTCTGGAAAAAAAGATGCGCGTACTGGTGGTTGACGATATGGGGCCGATGCGTCGCACTGTCTCCAACACTTTAAAGGGTATCGGTTTCACCGAAATCGCCGAAGCTAAAAACGGTAAAGAAGCGTGGGACAAGCTCATGGCGAGCTCCGATATTCCTGGAAAGAACTTTGAGCTTGCGATTGTCGACTGGAACATGCAACCCCTCACCGGGCTTGACCTTTTGAAAATGGTTCGCAAGGACAAAAGGACAAGGGATCTTATTTTCATAATGATCACCGCGGAACAACTGCAAGACAACGTTATCGCGGCGATTCAAAGCGGCGTGGACGAATATATTATCAAGCCGTTCACACCGCTGGTGGTAAAAGAAAAATTTCTCAACGTCACCAGAAGAAAAGTCGCCGACATAACAAAAGAGATAGACGCCGCGCTTGACACCCCCGATGACGACGCAAACGAAAATGACAAACCGGACCAGAAGATCAGGGAATACAGGAAAAAAATACTCACGCTGTTTGAGATATCTCGCTGGAGCGCCATCATCCCTCTGGAGCTTGGCAAGCTCCATTTCAAGCTGAAGGAATATGATGAAGCTGAAAAGTGGCTCAAAAAAACTTTATCAATAGATTTTGGAACCGCCCAGGCGCATGAGCTGTTATCAAAAATCCTGAAGATCCAGGGTAAAGTGTCCGAGTCGAGGAAAGAGCTGGAAGTTGCGGTTGTCACAAGCCCGAAATCGGGCATGCTGAAACATAAGCTTGGCGAAGCTTATTTGCGTGAAGGCCAGCTCGATAAAGCGATAGAGCTTTTTTCCGAGTCGATAAACCTGTTCAGGGAGAAAAACGACAGGAAAAGCATGGCTCAATCCAAAAATTCTTCCGGGGCCGCGAAGCTTGCCAAAGGGGAGCGTAGCGCAAACAATAGAATAATAAACGACGCCGTGAACGATATAGACGAAGCGGCGACCCTGGACCCTGGCCTCCTTTCTGCCCACTATAACCTTATGGTGGCCTATAAAAAACTGGGGCAAAATGAAAAAGCGGCCGAGTCATTGGTTCGCATTCAATCCATGGAGCCGGAAAACGCCGATGGCTGGATAGCGCTGGGCAAGGCCTATCTGTCCCAGTCGGAAGTGTCCAAGGCGAAATTCGCCTTTAACAAGGCGGCGGCGAACGATGAATCTTTTGAAACATACCAGGAAATATCGACCACGCTGTACCGCCACAAGCTGTATGACGACGCTTTGCCCTACCTGGCCAAGGCGGCCGAAATCAATCCATCCGGCATCTTTTCATATAACCTGAGAGGAATTATTTTCAGAGGGAAAAAAGATTTCAAGGCGGCCCTGGCCGAATATGAAAAAGCGGCGAAGCTGGAGCCCGATAACCCCGCGATACAGTTTAACCTGGGAGTGGCCTATTACAAGATAGGCAAGGAGCCTGAAAGCCTCGATTATTTCAGGACGGCCAAAAGGCTTGACTCGTCGTTAATAGACGCCGATAGCTATATAAATCTTATAGCCGGCGCAAAAGCCTAGGCCCCAGCCTTAAGCGGAATGGTGACGATAAATTTCGCGCCCTCTCCCGGCTCACTCTCCACCACTATTTCTCCATGATGCGCCTGGGCCGCCATTTTACAAAACGCAAGCCCCAACCCATATCCTTCATAGCCGCCCCCATCGGCCGATTTTAGCCTCTCGAAAAGATGAAAAATGTTCTGCCTGTTTTCAGGCGGCAGGCCTTCCCCCTGGTTTTGCACCGAAAACTGAGCCATCGATCCTTTTGCTTCCACCGCCAGTCCCACCTCACCGCCATAGGGGGAGTGCTTTAACGCGTTATCTATAAGGTTCGAAAATATTCTGCGTACAATCGGCATGTCCGCCTCCACCATAAGCTTTTCCGGGGCGTCAAGGGCCAGGTCTATTCCATCGGTCGACGCGGCCAGCCTGAAATCTTTTTGCGCTTGTTTGGCAACGGCGGACAGGTCGAACAGGCTGATATCCAGCTCCATCCTGCCGCTTTGTATCTTGTGGGAATCAAGAATGGTTTTCACCATGTCGAGCATCCGTTCGCTCCCGAATCTGGATAGTTCCACAATCTCCTGCGCCGCCTCGCTGAGCTCCAGGTTTTCAAGGTAAGCGAGGTTGGAGCTGATCAGGGTCAATGGGTTCTTCAGGTCGTGCACCGCCATGTGGTACAGCTTTTCTTTCACCGTATCGGTCTGTCGCAGGTTTTCGAGGTCGCGTTTCGCCGTATCCAGCTCCTCGTCGCTGGCGTTTTTGGTTATTTTCATCGATATCGCCGCCATCACCCCTTTCATCGATCCCGGCTCTGTTTTGAACATCGGATGCGACGAATCCATCCCGGCGGCGTTTATAACGCCAAGAATCGCGTCACCTCTTCCCAGTAGCGGGAAGGAACAAAACGCGTCGCTCGCATATCTGTCCGGATCATTGGTTTTCGATACGCCTTTAACCTCATCTATCTTCGAGAGGAAAAACGGAGTTTTTGTGCGGATAACGGCGCTCGTCACCGAGCTTTTTTCCATATCGATCGTCATTCCCAAGATGCGCCCAGCGCCATCGCCCGACGCGGCCATAACCTTCCACTGCTCCCCCCGCCTCACGATAAGCGAACCGGACGCCCCCCCAAGCATAAGCCGGAATATTTCACATATTTGTTGTAACGCGTCGGGAGAAGAGGCGTCCACATCCAGAATTGCGTCCCGCCCGGCCACCTGCAAACGCCAGAACCCGGCCTCGCCTCCGCGGCCGGCGGTCACCTGCAGCGCTATTTCCCTGAACCGCTCGAAATAAGATTGGGTCAATTTTTGTATATCCCTCGTTTGGGCAGATACATACAGCTAATATTTGCCGTTAAAAGAAAAGGGGGCCATCAGGAAAACGTCAAGCTGGCGCCTGTGTGAATAACTATCGGTATCTTCTTGGCCTGCCGCTTCTCCCCTTTTTTAAGGGTCTGGATCGACAGCTCTTTCACGTCGGCCACCCCAAAGGTACTAATGGCGCAAAACCCCCTGGCCCAAAAGTGTTTGCCGGC
>UOGE01000085.1_pt1 | contig 19427 bp, 14 predicted proteins | sample 1989811 | NCBI WGS metagenome assembly UOGE01 (sample SAMEA4712198, study PRJEB27164) | hydrothermal vent metagenome | biome: marine basaltic hydrothermal vent biome; feature: marine hydrothermal vent; material: mineral | place: Pacific Ocean | collected 2011-06-14/2011-07-23 | depth 1691 m | reverse complement strand
GAGTATGCCAGGGAGAAGGTTGGAACAGTGGCCGATTTTGGATGCGGGCCCGGAATCCCCGGGGCAGTCATGGCGATGGCTGACAATTCCAATCGCTACACCCTTTTCGATTCAAATGAGAAAAAGATCGGGTTTTTGAGGCATTGCCTTTCAAAAACGGAGATTATGGGAGCAAGTGACGTGAAAGCGTATAAAATACGGCTAACCCCGGAATCCCGGATCGACCAGGTCGACCGGTTGGTGACAAGAGCGGCAGGGGAGATGAAGGATGTTATCGGCCTTTGGAAAGGAAAGGTTCGAAAAGGTGGGGTGGCCGATTTTTTTAAAGGGGAGGATGCGAAGGAGGAGATAGAGGCTTTGGTGGAAATATATCCCGCGGTCAGATACCAGATTATGGATACCCCCTCATGGTTCGGGAAATTGCAGATCATCAGGATCACCAATGTTTTTGACCAATAAGAGCGTATCGTCCTTTTGGAGGGACCGCAGAAAAAAATATCAATTTAAAAGAGGGCTTGTTTGCCTCTATTATTAAACAATAGTTCTTTCGAAAAAAGCCATGTTATGCGACCGAATATATATGTTTCATGTGAAACATTATGGACAAGTGACGATGATTGCATGAACGGAGTGTCTCTGTTGTAGTGAAGAGGTAATTATATCAATCGGTTCGGCGGATTGTTTCACGTGAAACATTCCGGTTATCATCCTTTCAAACATCCCCGTTCCCTTTAAGAAAGAATCTCCTGGTAGAGAAACCCCATAAGCGGATGGCGAATCGGTTAACTTTTTTCTTTAATCATCTGCGCTCCTGCTGATATACTCATATTCAACATGAAAAAAGTTATTTGTGTCGCCAACCAAAAAGGGGGAGTCGGGAAAACCACAACTTCCGTTAACCTTGGCGCATGTCTCGCTATTGCGGATCAAAACGTCCTTCTGCTCGATCTCGACCCTCAGGGAAACTCATCGACAGGGTTGTCCCTCCCGAAAAATGAAGGGGGGGAGAACATTTACACAGCCCTGATGGAGGGGGTTCTTAACCGTTCCATGATTTACGACACCAGTGTCGATCGGCTTAAAGCTGTTCCGTCGACCACCGATCTTTACGGCGCGGAGATAGAGCTGGTGACCGTCGAAAACAGGGAGAGACGCCTGGAAGGGTTGATCGACCAGATTTCGGACGATTTCGATTTTGTATTGATAGATTGCCCACCCTCTCTCGGCATGCTCACGCTCAACGCTCTCACCGCTTCGGATTCTGTCATAATCCCTTTACAAACAGAATATTACGCCCTCGAAGGGTTGAGCCAGCTCGACAGGACAATCTCGATGGTGAGAGACGCGTTCAACCCAGATCTGGAGCTGGAGGGTATACTTTTCACTATGGTTGATAACCGGACGACCCTGTCGCGCCAGGTGATGGAGGAGGTGAAAAAATATTATGGCGACAAAATTTTCACCACCAACATTCCGAGGAATATAAAATTGTCCGAGGCCCCGTCCCACGGAAAACCGATCATCTTGTACGACTTTCATTGCAAAGGCTCCGATGCATATATCGACCTTGCCAACGAGTTGATGAAGAAAAACAAGAAGGAGTTGCTTGCGAAAGCGAAATAATAAAAAATGACAAGAAAAGCGTTAGGCAGAGGATTAAGCGCCCTTATTCCGGAGAAAAAAACTGAAGAGATCGGCGAAAGAGTTATTGAACTGTCGGTTGATGACATTTCCCCCAGCCGGTTTCAACCGCGGATGGTGTTTAAAAAGGAATCACTCGAGGAGCTGGCAAGCTCTATAAAAGAGCGGGGGATCATCCAGCCTGTAATAGTCGCCAAAAAAAGGGATGGATACGAGCTTATCGCCGGGGAGAGAAGATGGCGGGCGGCGAAATCTATCGGGTACAAAAATATACCAGCGTTAGTAAAAATAGTTCGCGATTCGGACGCACTCGAGATGGCCCTCATCGAAAATATCCAGCGGGAAAACCTCAATCCGGTGGAGGAGGCGAACGCATATGAGCGGCTGATGAAGGAATTTGCCCTGACCCAGGAGGGGCTCGCGCGAAAACTTGGGAAAAACAGGTCTACCGTGGCGAATATGCTTCGGTTATTGAAGCTTCCTCAGCAGATTCAGGACGACTTGTCTGATGGGCGTTTGACCATGGGGCATGCCCGCGCGCTTCTGGCGCTAGGTTCCAAAGAGGAGCAAAGCAGGCTGAGAAAAGAGATTTTAAACAGTGGAATGAATGTCCGCGAGGTGGAATCGCAGGTAAAGGCCGGGAAAGGGGGCAAGAAAAAAGAGACCCCCAGGCTCGATATTCACCTTGTTGATGTGGTTCAGAAGCTCGAAAGAACGTTGGGGGCAAAAGTTGTGGCCAGCCCCAAAGTCAGGGGTGGGTCTATCCAGATTCACTATCACGATGTCGATGACCTGAACCGGATTGTTGAATATATCCTCTCCAGATAAAATTTATTCTATTAGAATTTAATTGCCAGTTAACAGGAGATAATGTATCCTCGTTAATTGGCTTTGAGTATTTCCTTTTTGGTGGTTATTACATATTAGGGAGCTGATAAATGGGTTCTGGCAAAGGTGATAAAGATGTTATAAGAGCCTTTCTAGGCGAGGATACTGATTTTAAAGGGCTTCTCTCTTTTGAGGGGACTGTTCGCCTTGATGGCCGGTTTGAAGGTGAAGTGACATCGGACGATAATCTCATTATCGGCGAAAGCGCCGAAGTGAAAGCCGAAATCCATGTTGGCACGGTGTTGATCCAGGGCAAAGTCGAAGGGAATATCCGAGCCTCCAAAAAACTTACCATCACAAACAAAGGCAAGGTTATCGGGAATGTCGATACAACCGCGCTTCATATAGAAGAGGGCGCCGTCCTTGAAGGGAAGGTGACCATGATCACCCATGAAGATGCAAAAGCGCTTTCTTTCTCTAAAAAAAATGGTGATGCCCCTAAAGGAAACCTGAGTAAGAGTGGAGGCTCCACCCAGGCCATCGGCAAGGGATAGGTCGCCAGTATTTATTAATATACCTTTGGTATGGTTTTTTTAACTGCCGGGCACAGGGGCCGGCGGCCTGATATCGCCACCAAATAACACCTTCGCCAAATCTGTTTATCATTCTGATAGAATATATTTCAAAATTGAGGGCATAATTTCTTCAGTAAATTATTTGCGCCCGTGGCTCAACTGGATAGAGTAACGGATTTCGGTTCCGTGGGTTGCAGGTTCGAATCCTGCCGGGCGCGCCACAATGTTTAATAGACGCATTACAGCAATAGCGGGCTTTCAATTTACCTCCATGATGATGTAAACTGTCCGTTCGGTGGGCCGTTAGCTCAGTTGGTAGAGCAGCTGACTCTTAATCAGCGGGTCGCAGGTTCGAACCCTGCACGGCTCACCATATTATTAATGATTTGTAAAAACACGATAGCTCCCGCCACTGGCTTTGTTTATCTCTTTAGTGATATTGTTTTCCTACTAACAAAAAGAGTTGACACCTGACCCCGCATAATTTACGATTCAATTAATTGTGGGTGGCCGAAAGGCCTCAATAAGGAAGACGGTGAATATTCCGTCGCGGACCCGCCGCTGTAACCGGGTACGAAAACCGCATTTAGCCACTGTCTGAATGGATGGGAAGGCGCGGTGAGTAGGGTAACCCGGGAGCCAGAAGACTTGCCCACGTTGTCATCGTCTGAAAGCTGACGGAAAAAGCTTTCAGAGCCAGGAAGAAATACGCCTTCCCTGTGTTGGATTTTGGGGAAGTGATGTTTATTATCAGTTTGTTTCTATCATTTTATGTCTCTTTTCTCTACTTCTCCTCCATCCATCACGCAATTTTTTCCATCGATTCATTAACGCCTGGGTTGTCAAATTAATTTCATAAGGAGGAGAGCCGCGGGAAAAATGTAAAGAATAAAAAAATAACACTATGTGTTGCCCGGATCAAGGGAAGGGAGTTAAAAGCTCCCGCCGGCCCGCGACTGTAATCGCAACGAAAGCCGTAGCAGAGCCACTGTCCGAAAGGATGGGAAGGCCTCGGCAAGTAGGACAAGCGAAAGCCAGGAGACCTGTTCCGAGAGCGAGAATACTCTATTTTATCTTCGAGGAAAGAGTTAAAGAGAGAAAGACAATGATAAAGAAAAAAGTTTTATTCCACCCATCGATATGGGCCCTGCTGGCCACACTGTTTTTGTTGATATCCACGCAATTCGCATTTGCCGAAGAAGATTCGACAATCACCCATGAATCAGGAAATGTTATGAGACAATCCTCCGGCCCGAACGATTCCAGCTCGCTGGAAAACAGGATACAGGAGCTGGAGAATCAACTGCAAGAGCTAGAGAGCAAAGTGGTTCTCTCCGAGCCGGAAATGATAGTCAAACAAAAAGAGATATGGGCCTGCGATAACGGGCACGAGTATAACGAACCATTGGATGGCGTTTGCCCGAACGATCAGCTTCCGCTAAGAAAAGAATTCACTTACCAGAGAGAAAAAGTTTTTCGCCGGCAAACAATCAGCGAACAGATTCAAAAGGCGCTTGATGATCGCGATGCGAGAGGCCTTGATATAGGAGTCAGCGCGACATCAACCCTTCAGGAGACTTTCAGGTTAAGCGGTGACGATAAAGGGGTTCAGGATCTGTTTGGCGTTGGCTCGACAGATATATATTTCATTGGCAAGCCGGCCTTATACACCCTGTTTTTTCTTGATATCGAAGCAATCGGCGGTTCCTCGCCCGATCTTGAAATAGAAAACCTCTCTATGCTGACAAGCGATGTGGCCAGGCGCGAAGTGGATAAGAGGGCAAATGTCCGTGAAGCATGGGTGAGAACGGAACTCCTGGACCAGAAGCTCACCATATCGGCTGGTGTGCTTGATATCACCAACTATTTCGATATGAACGCAGTTGCCAATGATGAAACGACGCAATTTATAACAGACGGTCTGGTAAACAATCTTTTTCTGGGTGTTCCCTCGAACGGAGCCGGGATAGTGGCCACTTTAGATCCCAAGATCGGTTTCATATTCAGAGCAGGGGCGCAACGCGGAGCCAGCGTCGAGCAGGGGCTTGCGCAGAAAGTTTATTCCATTTTTGAATTGGAATATCTGGCCCATATTCCGGGACTGCAAGTGGGGCATTACCGCACCTGGGTAAAGTTTAACGAAAACGCGGAACGTGGGAGCATAGCCTGGGGCATCAGCGCCGACCAGAAAATAACAGCCGCGGTAACTGTATTCGCAAGATTCGGTAATCAGAGGAAGTCAACAGAGTATAACCGTGATGACTATTTTTATAGCGGCGGGTTGGAGCTAAAAACCCCGCATACGTTTGGAATCAGGGATTCATTCGCCATCGCGTTTTTAAGCGTCGACCTGGCCTCTGGCGTGAAAGAGTCTCTGGCGGAAACGTACTATAACATTTTTCTCACAGAAAACCTGAAAACGTCTTTCCATATCCAATACCTGATTAATTCCAATGTTGGCGAAAAAAATAAAAGCTACCTGATACCGGGAGTAAGGATTCAGTTCGATTTCTAGCGATCAGGAACAACAATAAATAATACTTCAAGGAGAATTAAAAATGAGAAGAATATACTTTTTGGCGGCGGCGCTGATATCTTTTCCATTGTTGGTCTCTGCCGAGGAGATAAAAATCGATGATCCACGATCTGTATGCGTAATCGTAAATCGGGATTCCAACGACATCGGATTTATGGATCTGAAAACAAACAAGATAGTCGGCAAAGTGTTTCTTGGCAAGTGGGTGAATCCGCACATGGCGGTGATGACACCGGACGGCCGCAAAGTGGTGACAGGGGGGACACGGGCAAATAAAGCCTATATCATCGACGTGGCCACTCTCAAGCTTATCAAAACCATACCTGTCGACATCGGGCCGGAGCATCTGGCGGTGACCCCTGACAGCCGCTTTTACTACCAGGGAAATCCTGATGGAGATTCAATCTCGATTATAGATCTTGTCGCCTTAAAGCAGATAAAAACCTTGAGAGGTTTCGCGGAGCCTTTAAACATCACGTTTCTACCGGACGGCTCAAAAGCCTATGTGGGCAATTACGGCGCCCATTGGGTGGGTGTGATAGACGTTTCGCGGCACGAGCTTCTTAAAAAAATAAAAATAGGAACCGTTCCGCGCGTTAACCAGCTCGATCCAAAAAGATATCTGAGCGAAATCAAGGGAATATCGAATGCGTCTATCACAAGAGACGGAAGATACCTCTACGCCGCCGATGGAGACCTGGGCGTGGTTGGAGTGATCGATACGAGGGAAGATAAAGTGATAAAAATTATCAAGGTAGGGGCCGACCCCTGGCGCGCATACCCAAGCCATGACGGGACAAAAATGGTTGTGGTCAACAACGGTGATGAAACGATATCGATAATCGACACAAAGATAAATGAAGTGGTGGCAACTTTGGAGGCGGGGCCGGAGATGATTGGCGTGAATTTCTCCCATGACAAGGCATTTGTCATCAGCAGATCCAGCAGTTTTGTTTATGTATATGACTTGAAGAGCCTGAAACCGGCTGGCCGCATAAAGATCGGCCATAATCTGGAGCTGGAAACCGCCGCAACGGACGCGCAAGGAGAAAAAATGTATCTCACAAGCTCAAGGGATAACTCCGTTTATATCATTGATGGAAAAACCAACGCGGTGGAGCGTGTCCGCAATGTAGGACTTTATCCCTGGGGTTCCTCGATCCTGGAGGGAAAGGATCTTTACTGCCATTAAGATTTATCATAATGAAAAATAGCTGGTCGGTTTTGCTGTTTCTTTTGTGGCTACCGGGAGTGGCCCAGGGAAACGAGATACACTCGCAGGTTCAGCCGGCCTCGACGTCTGTTCCTCATGGAGCATCTATGCCCATGAACCCTCATGTTTCCGGGAAGCCGGCCCCTGGCACCCGCGCGACCCGCTCCACTGTCACGATCAACGAAAAACAGGCGGAGACGATAACGCTGACTCTTGCCGAAATCTCCTTTCAACGGGTGGAAAAATGGATCAGAACCGCAGGGCAAGCAGACCCGGGGACAAAACGCGTTAGCGGGCGGGTTTATGGGGAAGAGGCGGGCCTGATAAAGATTGGGCAGGCAACGCGGGTTTTCCCGCTTGTCGGGCGGGAGCCTGTGTTGCAGGGAAAGGTGATAAAGGTATCCACAGGTAATGGCGCGGCGCTGGTGGAGACAGACGTTGAAGACAAGTGGTATGGAGACGCAAAATATTACATTATGGAAATCATCATCAATTACGGTAGATTTCTAGCCATTCCCAATGAAGCCATCATAGAAGACGCGGGCCGGAAAATCGTTTATGTGGCGGAGAAAGATAACCGATACTCCCCACGGGAAATCGTGACCGGCCACCGTGGCGAGCTTTTCACGCAAATAATTCACCCGTTAAAGGCGGGCGAGCTGGTGGTTACGTTTGGGAGTTTTTTTATAGACGCCGAGTATAAGCTGAACGCCAATGGAGAGCGTTCGAAAGATCGCAAAGGAGGGCATTTTGCTCCCCGCCATCATTAAAGGCTCAATACGGCATCGCGCGGTTGTCGGTTTCCTGATCGCGCTTTCGATCCTGATGAGCCTCTATGCGATAAAAAACTCACCGCTGGACGCGATCCCCGACATTTCCGATCCACAGGTGATAATCTATTCCAAATGGGCCAGAAGCTCCCAGTTACTTGAAATAAAGATCACACGGCCCCTGATTCTTGCGCTCTCCGGGGTGAAAGGAGTGCGGACAGTTCGAGGCATGTCATACCTCGGATACTCTTTTGTATATGTCATCATGGAAAACAACGCAGACAGGGGCGCTGTCAAAGATGAGGTGAGTAACCGCCTTAATTCGATCCGGTCAAAACTTCCGGTCGACTCTCAAATAGAAATTGGACCAGATGCAAGCTCGATGGGGTGGGTGTTCCAGTATGTCCTGATCGATGAAGAGATGACTCATGACCTTCGGGAGATGCGCCATATCCAGCAAGAGCGCGTGAAAACCGCCCTCGAATCGGTTGAAGGAGTGGCCGAGGTGGCGACAGTTGGCGGGCTTAAGAAACAGTATCAGCTAAAAATCTATCCTTCCCCCCTGGCGGAGACAGGCGTATCTTTTCAAGAGCTTGTTTCGGCGGTGGCTTCAATAACGGGCGAGGTGGGGGGGAGACTTCTGGAGGTGAACAACCGGGATTATCAGGTCAGGGGAATCGCCAAAGCCGGAAATATTGACCAGATAGAGTCGGCCGTGATCGGATATTCCAAAAATGGCGACCCCGTGATGATAAGGGATATCGGGTATATCCAGGTCGGTTATGACTTGAGGAGAGGGATCGCCGATTTTAACGGCGAAGGGGAGGTTACAGGGGGAATAGTAATTATCGAGCAGAATGAAAATGTATTAACGGTAACGAAACGGATAAAGGAAAAGCTGAAGCTGATAGAAAAAACACTCCCCGAAGGCATCAGTATCAAGGCGGCATATGATCGGTCACCATTAATTATGGAAGCCATAGAAACATTTATTAAAACCCTGATATATGAGCTTGCGGTTGTGATTGTGGTGATGGTTCTTTTTTTGAAAACCGGCAGGACCGTCCTCGCCCCCGCGCTTGTGCTACTGCTGAGCCTGCTATTTAGTTTTCTGCCGCTTTACCTCTTTCATCAGACCCTGAACCTGTTCACCATTGCGGGCATTTTTCTCGCTATGGGGGAGATGGCCGACGCGACAATAGTTATGGTGGAAAACTGCGTCTCCGAACTGGCGGCGAAAGGAGCCGCCACCAAAACAGAGCGCAGGCGCGTAATTGTGGAGTCGGTTATAAAAATGGCAAGACCTCTATTTTTCTCGCTCCTGATCATTATCGTCTCTTTTCTTCCGGTCTTTTTCCTGGGACCCAGGGAAGGAAAGCTGTTTGATCCGCTGGCCTATGGCAAAACTTTCGCCATGTTTATGTCTACCCTGCTAACATTTGTTTTCCTGCCGGGATTGCTTCTGGCCATTTTTGGCGGCAAGCGGGCCCTGCCCGTGGTGAAGACGAATGGCTTAACGCTCAGGTGGTACAAGAGATCGCTGAAAACAGTTTTAAAGTATAAATATTCTTTTCTCGCCCTGAACATAATCATCCTGATAGCGACATTCCCGATCCTGACGAGCTTTGGAAAAGCGTTTATGCCCGAGATGGATGAAGGCTCTGTTTTATATATGCCGACGACTTTGCCAGGCATGCCAGCGCGGGAGGCCGGGTGGATTTTACAGAAGATAGATGGAAAGCTGAAAAAATTCCCGGAAGTGGAAAAGGTCTTCGGTAAATTGGGCCGGGCCGACACAGCCACCGACCCCGCGCCTTTTACAATGATCGAAACCGTAATAACGTTGCGCCCGAAATCGGAATGGAGGAAGGGGATGACAAGGGAGAAGCTGATAAAAGAGATGGACTCGCAAATGAAAATCCCCGGTTTTGTAAACGCATGGACACAACCAATCCGCGCCAGGGTGGACATGCAAACAACAGGCATTCAGACAACTATAGGATTGAAAGTCAAGGGAGCGAGCCTTGAGAAGGTCGAAACTATCGCAAAAAGTATAGAAGCTTTGTTAAATGATTATCCTGGCGCAAAAACCGTGATCGCCGAACGTATTGCGGACGGTTATTTTATCGACGTTGATTTTGATTATGACAAGCTGGCCGAAAAGGGGATTCGCGTGGACGAGGCTTTGCTTCATGTTCGTTACGCGCTCGGTGGGGACAACATAGGGTTTATCGATTATCAGGGAAGGGACGTTCCTCTAAGTGTCCAGTATGCTTTCGACTATATAGACACGCTGGAGAAGATCTCAAAGCTGTTAATTGTGGCATCCAATGGCAAAGTCACCCCTCTTTCCAGCGTCGCCACCGTGAAGGTTAAAAGATCACCGGAAATGATCCGGGACGAGGATGGTTTGCTGACCGGCTATATTTACATCGATATCGACGGAATCGAAGCGGGAACTTATGTGGAACGCGCCAGCGATTTTCTTTCAGAGAAACTGTTATTGCCAGAGGGTTATCTGGTGGAATGGTCCGGGCAGTTTCAGTATGAGATAGAGGCCCGCAAAAAACTGTATATCATAGCTCCTTTCACTCTGCTGATTATTTTCATCCTGCTTATGTATACGTTTAAATCCACAATCGACGCAATCCTTATAATGCTTTCGATACCGTATGCTTTCGTGGGAGGAATCTGGATGCAGTGGATGCTGGGTTACCCGATGACAATAGCCATATGGGTTGGCTACATAGCGGTCTTCGCCGTGGCGGTTCAAACCGGAATTATAATGATAATTTTCCTGCGTCAGGCGCTGGAGAGAGGCCGCTCCGCTAATACAAAGCAGACACCGGGCGATATCGAGGCGGCTGTTATCGAAGGCTCCGCTTTACGTCTTCGTCCAAAGCTTATGACTGTCAGCTCTACGATACTGTCACTTCTGCCGGTCATGCTTTCCTCCGGCGCCGGGATAGAAATAATGAAACCTATCGCGACACCTACTGTGGGAGGGATGATAACCTCCACGATCTATGTGCTATTTATTATTCCCTGCCTGCTTACGGGCGGTTTACAGTTGAGGTCACGCTTTGAAAATGGTTAAAACGGGCCAGCTTCTGCGACAAGCGGGTTCAGCCCGTGGCGAAGACGAATGGTTTTACGCTCAGGTGGCGCAAGAGATCGCTGAAAACAGTTTTAAAGTATAAATATTCTTTTCTCGCCCTGAACATAATCATCCTGATAGCGACATTCCCGATTCTGACGAGCTTTGGAAAAGCGTTTATGCCCGAGATGGACGAAGGCTCTGTTTTATATATGCCGACGACTTTGCCAGGCATGCCAGCGCGGGAGGCCGGGTGTAAAGGCGAATAATCACTACCGTAGCCACTATTGCCATAAATCCTCTTTTGGTTTATTCTTCCCCCATGACCTACTTGCTATTTTTAGGACACGTTCATTTTTTATATCAATGACAATTATCATTCTTGATTTTCAGAGGTTTCAATCCATTTTGTTTTGGCGGGCAGATAGTTATAATCTTTCGCCAATATGTGCAGAGATTTGTAATGTGTTGAATGAATATAACTGAAGCGCCTTTTAGAATAATACCATTTGTATTTTATTTTATTGGTATTTTTTGCCTGATCACAGTAGCGCTTCCCGACAGCTGGATAATGGCTCTTTTAGGGTCGTTCACCACGGATGGGTCGGTTAATATGCCAGCAGAGCGAATAATGCCCACCCTTAAGATTGCTCTGGTTTTATTGGCGCTACTTCTCCTGTCTGTGGGCTTCATGTTGCAAAAATTTCGCAGCAGTATAATCAGATACATCACCTTTTACCTGGAAAGTTTAAGGGAAAATGTTATGTCGACCGCAACGGAGATGAATCAGGCTATTCAGTCCGATAGTAGACTACATTTGGTTGTATTGGCGCTGACAATCGTTGCCGGGTTTTCCCTGCGTTTATATTACATGTCTTATTCAATACTATATGATGAAGGATACACTTACTTTAACTTTGTTCAAATGCCTCTTTTAGTAGGTCTTACAGATTATAGCGCACCAAACAATCATCTGTTTTATACGCTACTTTCTCATATAAGTGTGTCAATTCTTGGTGAAACAACTTTTGCTCTTCGGCTTCCTGCTTTTATAGCGGGCATTATGATTGTTCCCGCTTCCTACATTGCTTCTCGATTTGTTATCGATAAAAACGTAGCCATAATTACAGCATCTTTTACTGCGACAAGCTATACCCTTATCGATTACACGGCCAACGCTCGTGGATATTCGCTAGCATCACTCTTTTTTCTTTGCATGATAATTTCATCGTTCAGAATAGCAAAAGCAAACAATTTGGATACCTTGAATTTGACCGCGCAATTCTTTGCGATAGTTGGAGCGCTATATACGTTGCCTTCTATGATTTACGCTGTGCTTGCAAATTTTCTTTTTTTATTTTACATCGCTTTTAAGAAAAAGCTGGATTTCAAGTTAATTAAAAAGCTTGTTGCTCTTGCAATCGTCAGCTTAGCAACTTGTGCGGCTCTCTATTCTGTCGTTTTCATGCACATTCCTTACAATAAATGGAAGAACATCCCTGTTATAAAAACAAAAATAACACCACTCCCATTTAATACGTTTGTCGAAAAAAACAGTTCAGAATTTAAACAAGCCATTAATGATTTTCTAATCGTATATCCGGGATATTTCGGACAAGTGATTATTGCGTTTATGTTGATAGGAATGATTTATGTTCTCTATAGGCATACCATGTTCTCTAAATTTCTCATTGTACTTGCTTTTACAGCCATTTCATTATTGTTGTTCCAGCGCATCGCCCCATTTTCGAGATCATGGCAATACTTAATACCAATTGCCGCCAGCCTGGTGTCAGTTGGTATTATTTTTATAGTCAATAACTTTTGTCGGAAAAAATATATTGTAGAAATCGCGCTACTAGCGGCAGTTTTAAATTTAATGCTTGCTGGCCCGGAAGCAATTACTACCAAGGCTGATCGCCACTATTTTAAAGAAAGTCCACTAGTTGGAGCAATGCTTAAAGAGCGCTACCAAGAAGGGGATATGATTGTAACTTTGGGTAGCGTCATGGTTGCTGGAATAATAAGTCATTATTTATATTCCTATAATGTATTCGGCGCAAGAGAATATGATGAATATTCTACCGGCGCTTACCTCGATCATTTTAAGGGAAAAGATACGCATATGGATATGCATCGTCAATATCAGGCGACGGAACTAAGCTATGTATATAATGAAGGTCAAGCTGATAAGCTGAAGAAGGCAAAACGGATTTTCTTCATAATATATTTGAAAACTCAAGAAGTAGGCCACATTCTTTCTTATAACCCCGACGATTTCACATCTCCCACTCTAATTATGAAATTAGACGATGCTGAGGTATTTATGTCAAAAAAAAGAATAGAAATTAACTTTTAGTCAAGAAGCGTGTCAAGAGCAGAGTAAAAGTGTACCACCCAGGTAAATGGTTCTTGGTTTTTATTTCCTTGTTCTCTATAAACACAGTGTTATTGTGCGGCTTTTGCACTCGGTAACACGGCGTATCCGCGACAGATTTAAACCGTCTTATTTTTTATGACAAAACCGCCACCCATAATATATCTAAGCGTTACAGGAGAGCCTGGCTATTGTCAACAGGGCGAGAAGGTATGGTTTTCTTGCGCATCGTGAAGCGCGCTCTTAGCGTCTTGCCTGTTCTGTTTAGCCTTGGACTGCTTTCTAGCCTTAGGCTACTTTTATCCCGCAAATTATATGTTGTAATGCTATTTTAAATCATTCATGCTTGTATCGATAGTTTTTCAGAGGCCTTAAATGATTAAGCTTAATCCGAATGATTACAAAGTTTTAAACGATCACGCATTGCGCGAATATCCGGAGGAGTGTTGCGGCGTGATAATCGGGGATATCACAGATCCGTCCAAAAACGAAGTCCGCCCATGCAATAATATCCAGCGCGAACTGAAGGAAAAGTATCCCGATGAATATTTAAGAGACGCGAAAACCGGATATTTTATCGATCCGAAAGATCTGATTAACGCTTTCAATTCCGCGGCCAAACAGAAGCTGGAAGTAATCGGTTTTTATCACTCCCATCCCAACCATGAGGCGTACTGGTCGGCCGAGGATCATCGGGCCGCGATGTGGGCCGGAGGTGACGAGCCATCCTATCCCAAAGCTTTTCATCTTGTGATATCGGTTTTCGATCAGGAGGTGAAAGACATGGCGGTTTTCGCCTGGGACGCGGATGAGAAGAAATTTAATAAAATCGATCTCGTTTCATGAAAAGGTTAAATGTTGTTGATGTGCAAAATCTGTCGGTCAGCTTTGGCAAGCAGATCGCCCTTTCCGATATTACCTTTACGATACAATCGGGCAAATTCACGGGGCTCATAGGCCCTAACGGCGCGGGCAAGTCCACACTCCTGAAAACGCTTCTCGGCCTTGTCCAGCCAGACAGCGGAACCGTAAAAGTGTTTGGCCATCCACCCGGCAAGGCTCACAACCTTATCGGCTATGTGCCGCAAACTTCCAGGTTTGAGGCTAATTTCCCCATAACTGCGCGCGGGGTGATTATGATGGGGCGCTACAGCCTTATAGGCGCCGGAAGGTTTCCGGGAAAAAAGGATAGTGACGAAGTCGACGAGGCGATTGAACTTGTGGGGATTTCGGAGCTGGCCGATAAAAAGTTCGGTATGCTTTCTGGCGGCGCAAAGCAAAAAGTGTTAATCGCGCGATCAATAGCGTCCAAGCCGCGATTACTTTTGCTCGACGAGCCTGCAACCGGGGTGGACGCCCCCTCGCAAGACAATTTCTACAGGCTGTTGCACACTCTGCAAAGCGACCTGGATATCACCGTTGTATTGGTGAGCCATGATATTGGCGTGATCACAAGCCACGTGGAGGAAATGATCTGTATCAATCAACGTGTCTTCTGCCACGGCTCTCCACCCGACGTTGTGAAAGATGGCCTGATCGGCAAGGCATATGGCGCCGATGCCGAGGTTATCATGCACGATCATAACGTGCCGCACAGGACCGTAAGGAACCACCAGAGCCAGGAAAAACAGTGATGGAAATGCTTTCCCATGAATTTATGGTTCGCGCCCTGGCGGCTGGCCTGATGGTCGGCGCTTTGTGCGCGCTGTTATCTGTTCCGGTGGTTTTAAAGAAATTTTCGTTTATGGGTGTTGGCGTTTCTCATTCGGCCTTTGGCGGAGTGGCCATAGGGGCGCTGATCGGGATGAACGTCACCTATTCCGCGTTGATTTATTCTGTCTTTGTGGCCCTTGGTATCGGGTGGCTTTCCCGTATCGGCTCTGTGCACGAGGATGTCAGCGTAGGAATTGTGTTCGCCATGTCGATGTCTGTCGGGGTGGTGGCTCTTGGCATGATGGATGGTAATAACATCGATCTGTTCACATATCTTTTCGGCTCTATCCTGGCTGTCACATCAAGCGACCTGATAATGGCGGGGATTGTGTTTGTCATTGTGGTGGGGCTCCTCCTCCTTTTTTATAAAGAGATACTCATATATTGCTTCGATGAAGAATGGGCGAGAGCGTCCGGAATCAACGTCGACAGATTGCAAGACCTTCTGCTTGTGATGATTGCGATCACTGTTGTTGTGTCGATAAAACTGCTGGGGATTGTCCTCGTTTCCGCGTTACTGGTCATTCCAGGGGCCACCGGGTTGATGCTGGCAAAGGAATATTACAGCCAGTATATTTATTCACTCCTGGCGGTTTGGATATCGGTTATCGCGGGGCTCACAATTTCGTACCATTACGACATCGCATCGGGCGCCACCATTGTCCTGTCGGCCGGCGCAATTTTCATCGCCACCGCCCTCTTCGCGCCCAAAGGGGCGGAAAACTAACGGCCTATAATTCTCCATTTGTTCTTGCCTCCAATCGCCCCTTCTGCTAAAGTTTACGGGACTGCTGGTCTTTAAATTAGTCCGGTGAGGCTAAAAAGATCACTGACGCATTCGGCGCCCACCTCCTGCCATTGCGGAGGCTCGGCTGAACCCTCTGCGCCCGGTGGATCCCATAGCTCTCGCACCTGATTTCACCAGCCAAAAGAAATTAATCAATTTATACATTACATTTTTGGTGAATTGTGAACAAGCAGGGCAAGGAGAGCTTTACGGGCGAAACGGACGACAGCGTTATCCTCTCCGAACAGAAGCTCGCCCAGACGATCACCAGGATGGCTCATGAAATTGTAGAAAAAAACAGGAATTTCGATAATCTGGTCATTGTGGGGATTATCACCCGTGGCGCCGCCCTGGCCAGCAGGCTCGCGGCGGAGCTCAAACGGATCACCGGGGAGGATGTGCCGGTCGGTATTCTGGATCCCACCCTCTACAGGGACGATTTCCACCACAGAGGAACTGAATTTGAACCGAAAGAGACCAATATTCCCTTTTCCATAGAGGGTAAAACAGTTCTGCTGGTGGACGACGTGCTCTTTACCGGCAGAACGATTAACGCCGCGATCACCCATCTGTTCGATTTCGGGCGGCCAAAATCGACACAATTGGCCGTTTTGATCGACCGTGGGCACAGGGAACTCCCGATTCGTCCCGATTATTGCGGCAAAAATGTCCCAACTCAATATGTGGAGCGGATACGGGTCCGGTTCAAGGAGTGTGATGGCCGCGATATTGTCTGGAGCGGACTGGGCAGGGAGAGCCAGAAAAATGGGGAATGAGGAGCGCGATCTCTACCATCGCAATTTAATCTCCATGGCCGATCTCTCCCCGGAGGATATATTGCAGATTCTTAAAACCGCCAAGGTTATGAAAAATATATCAGAAAGAGATGTAAAAAAGGCCCCCACATTGCGCGGTAAAACTGTAATTAACTGTTTTATGGAGCCTTCCACAAGAACACGCACCAGCTTCGAAATCGCCGCAAAACGGCTTTCGGCAGATGTTATCAACATCAGCGGTTCATCCTCGTCACTGGCCAAGGGGGAATCGTTCAAAGATATGCTGAATAATCTGCAGGCGATGAAGCCAGACCTCATTGTCATCAGAAGCGGCCATTCAGGCGCCCCTGAAATGGCGTCCGGCTGGGTCGATTGTCCGGTGGTCAATGGCGGAGATGGCAGGCACGAGCATCCAACCCAATGCCTGCTCGATTTAATGACCATCGCAGAGAGGAAAAGTATTGTTCAAGGTTTGAATGTTACAATAATTGGAGATATATTAAACAGCCGTGTCGCCCGCTCCAACATGGTGGCGATGAGAAAACTAAAGATAAACGTGACCGCATGTGGCCCTAAAACACTACTTCCTTTAAACATCGACGATATGGCGGACAAGGTCACCACATCTATCAGTGAGGCGGTGTCGGGGGCTGATGTGATTATGATGCTCAGAATTCAGACGGAGCGTCTCGCCGGTTGCAAATTTCCCAATGAGCGCGAATATTCAAGGCTTTTCGGGTTATCGGCCGATCTGATGAAAAAGGCGCCAAAAGATGTGGTTGTTATGCACCCTGGCCCGATAAATCGCGGGGTGGAGATATCGCCGGAGGTGGCGGATGGGCCATGGTCGGTGATTTTAAACCAGGTGACCAACGGGGTTGCGGTGCGGATGGCGATTTTATACCTCCTTTTAGGTGGCGGCCTTTCGGGGGACAAGTCATGACGTCAATATTAATCAGAAACGGAAGGGTGATCGATCCCGCCAACGGTGTTGATGGCGTTATGGATATATTTATAAAAAACGGGAAAATCGAAAAAGCAGATAAAAATATATCCAGTGATTCCGCAAAAATCATCGACGCGAAGGGAAAATGGGTCACCCCGGGATTAATCGATATACACGTCCACCTGCGCGAGCCGGGATATGAATATAAAGAGACGATCGAAACAGGCGCCCTCTCAGCCGCCGCGGGAGGTTTTACATCAATCGCCTGCATGGCGAACACCGACCCGGTGAACGATTGCGCCTCCATCACCGCCAGGATTATAGAGCTCGCGGAAAAGGCGGCGGTGAACGTGTTTGTTATTGGCGCGATAACGAAAGGGTTAAAAGGGGCCGAGCTTGCCGATATTGGGGATATGGCCGGGAGGGGCGTTGTGGCCCTTTCGGACGACGGTAAATGCGTGATGGATGGTGATGTTATGCGTAGCGCGATGGAATATGCCTCGATGTTTAACCTTACAGTGATAGAACATGCCGAGGACGACAAGCTGATACGGGGCGCCGGCATAAACGAGGGGGCGGTTTCGCTGAAGCTCGGCCTTCAGGGGAGGCCTAAGATCGCTGAAGATATAATTGTTGCGCGGGATATTTCGCTGGCCGGATATTTGAAAACCACAATTCACATAGCCCACGTGTCGACGGCTGGCGCCGTGGAGCTTATCCGCCAGGGGAAGATAAGAGGCGTAAATGTCACCGCCGAGGTGACGCCGCATCACCTGACCCTCACCGATGCGGCATGCTGTGGCTACAATACCAACGCCAAGATGGCCCCCCCCTTAAGAGAACAAAGCGACGTGGACGCGCTTAAGGAGGGATTGAAAGATGGAACTATCGATTGCATCGCCACCGATCACGCGCCACACGCCTCGCAGGAAAAAGAGGTGGAGTTCGATATCGCGGCGTTCGGAGTCGTGGGGCTTGAGACCGCCCTTCCTTTAAGCCTGGCGCTGGTTCGCGATTCTGTTTTATCCCCGCTTGAGCTTATAGAAACAATGACGGTGAAACCGGCGTCTGTTATTAATATAAAAAGAGGTTCGCTATCGATGGGCGCCGTGGCCGATGTCACGATTATCGATCCTGATTGTGAATGGACGGTAGACCCGAAAAAGTTTAAATCGAAAGGGAGGAACACACCTTTTGGCGGGGCGAAGGTTAAAGGGCGCGCAACACATACAATTGTCGGCGGGGAAATAGTGTACGAGGCGGGCGAATGAATATTGTGTCAAACGCATATCTTGTGATGCGGGACGGGCGGCTTTTCAAAGGCAAACCTTTTGGCGCCATCGGCGAGACCTCCGGCGAAACCGTGTTTAACACATCGATGATGGGGTATCAGGAAATTCTGACCGACCCGTCATACGCCGGGCAGATTATCACAATGACCTATCCTCTCATCGGCAACTACGGGGTGAACGAAGAGGATATAGAATCGCGCGAAATATTCGCCGATGGTTTCATAGTAAAGGAAGAGAGCCGAAGGTCCTCCAGCTGGCGGAGCCACGGCTCGCTGGGAGATTATCTGCGGCATCATAACGTTGTCGGAATTCAGGGGATAGACACACGCGCGTTGACACGCCATATTCGCCTGCATGGCGCCATGCCCGGGCTTATCAGCTCCGTATCAGACGACATCGAAGAATTAAAAAGGCGCGCGGCGAATTTGAAGGGGACGGAAGGGATAGACCTTGTGTCAAGGGTTACATACGACAGGTCATACGAATGGAACGGCCGCCTTTGGGATTTGAAAAACGGATTCGATCATAAAGGGGAAACGAGTAATCATCGTGTGGTGGTGATAGACCTGGGAGTGAAACAGAATATATTAAGATATTTAAAGGGGATAAGCTGCTGCGTGATGGTGGTTCCGGCGACCGTGACCCTGGAAGAGATTTTGCTGCTCGATCCGGACGGGATATTTTTAAGTAACGGCCCGGGCGACCCTTCGGCGGCCCAGTATGTCGCCGATAAAGTGAAAAAGCTCATTGGCCACAAACCGATCTTTGGGATTTGCCTGGGGCACCAGATGTTGTCTCTTGCGCTGGGGGCGAAAACTTATAAACTGAAGTTCGGGCATCACGGCGGCAACCAGCCGGTGAAAGATTTGAAAACAG
>UOGE01000061.1_pt1 | contig 19684 bp, 14 predicted proteins | sample 1989811 | NCBI WGS metagenome assembly UOGE01 (sample SAMEA4712198, study PRJEB27164) | hydrothermal vent metagenome | biome: marine basaltic hydrothermal vent biome; feature: marine hydrothermal vent; material: mineral | place: Pacific Ocean | collected 2011-06-14/2011-07-23 | depth 1691 m | reverse complement strand
CCGGGCCGCCAGAGATCGACTCGATAGTGGCGCCAAGAAAAACGGCAATGCCCGGGTCGCTCTCCACGGCCAAAATATGTTTTTCGATATCGTTTTCACCCAGGCTTGTATATGGGCTGACACGTGGAAAAGTTTTCTTCAGCTTGTTCATGAACCCGCCAAGCCTCTTTTCCTTTTCAACGAGAAAAACCTGGCGCCCGGCATCCGCCGCGTTTTTCGCCGCCGTAAGCCCTGTAATCCCTCCACCAATCACCATGACGCTTTCGCTCAAATTTTCCACCTGAAAAGCGACCGGCGCCTCCATTGCTTTTATTTTTTCCATCCCCATACGCAAATAGTCCTGGGCCAGCGCCAAAGTCTCTTCATCGTTTGGTTCGTGGCTCCACGCAACGCGTTCTCGTATATCCACCCTCTCCACCAGCGCACTCTCTCCAAAATCGAAAATGTCATAATTCATCCTGGTGGCGCAGGCGGCGATGAGGATGGCGTTCACCCCATCGTTGGCGATATCGTCCTTGATTATGTTCACACCCTCTTCGCCGCAAAGAAACTTGTCTGTTTTAAGCAATGACATTTTATATTCGTGGGTTACAACTTTGGACAGCTCTTCGATATCAATGCAATCGCCAATGGAACATCCGGAGCAGATGTATACCCCGATTTTTTTCTGATCCTTTTTTTCTTCTGTCATCTGGTCACTCCGGCCTGAATGGCTTTTAAAGCGGCGCTTGTGGAGTCCTGTATGGAAGAGGTGACATCAAATGGCTGCCTAGCGACACCTGCCGCAACAACCCCCGTTTCATTGTAGGGGTCTAACGCGATAAACCCGTTTTCATCAAGCGGCGCCATCGGCTGTGAACCAGCGCCAGAAGGCGCCATCCCGGTGGCCAGAACAACAAGGTCGAATTCCTGGTGGACTTTACGCCCCCCCAGAATGTCTTCTGCTGTAACCAAAACCGATCCGTCACTGTTTTCCTCAATTTTCGCAACCTTCCCTTTTACCAGGCTCACTTTCGGGTCACCCTCCACTTTTTTATAAAACGCCTCATATTTACCCGGCGCCCTGAGGTCTATATAAAAAATTGTAACCTCGCTATCGGGATATTGTTCGCGCACATAGGTCGCCTGTTTCAAAGAGACCAGGCAACAAATGGAAGAACAATACGGGAGGTGGTTTTCGTCGCGCGACCCGGCGCATTGAACAAACGCGACCCTGCTGACAGGCTGGCCATTGTCGCGCCTCAATATCTTACCCTCTGTCGGCCCGGTGGGTGCGGCGATACGCTCCATCTCCACATTGTTCACCACGTTTTTAATTTTGCCATACCCCAGGTTTTCGATTCTGGATGCGTCGTATGGCTTCCACCCGGTGGCATAAATAATCGCCCCCACCTCAATCGTCGTTTCGCTGGCGGGCATCGCAAGGTCGATAGCGTCGTATTTACACACCACCACGCATTCATTGCACGATGAGCCTTTACATGCTCCCATATCTATCACATACTTCATCGGCATCGCCATCTGGTGCGGAAGATAGATCGCCCTGGTATCGTTCATGCCGTAATTAAAATCGTTCGAGCGGCTTTCCGGGCAGACTTTTACACAATCGTCACAGGCGACGCATTTATTGTTTACATAGCGTGGATTCGTTTTGACCGACACCTTGTAATTCCCTTTGCCGCCAGAGACATTGGTCACCTCTGAAAGGGTGAGGATTTTAACCCGAGGGTTTATTCTTAATCGCCTGAAATTTATTTCCATTCCACAATATGGAGGACAAAGCTTGGGGAAATATTTGTTCATCCGCGACACACGACCGCCGAGATAACTCTCTTTTTCAACAAGGTGGACAGTCAAGCCACATTCCGCCGCCTCAATTGCGGCGGTCATACCGCTTATTCCGCCCCCGATCACAAGGATATCTTTATTCATTTAATGCCCACGCAAATGCCTGCGTTTATAAAATGGTTAAGCCAGTATATCAACAAAGCCGCCACGCCTCACAAGCGTGGCGGCCAGAAACAACATTTGATAAAGGTTCGCTAGTCTTTCGGAACCAAATCCTTGTGGGGAACCTTTTTCATCTCCCACTCGCTTGTTTTAGGATCGTACCTGGAGTTAACAAAGCATTTCCAGTTATCCTCATCGAGTTTGGGATAGTCGGACCTGTAATAGAAACCGGGATACCTCGTCTCTTTTCTGAAATAGATATGCCTCAGGTGCATTTCCGCCGTCCATATGCGGTGATAATTCTCCCACGCGCGAAGAAGCTCGTGGAGGTCCTTCGCCGCCATCTTGGCGGAGTCCTCTTTAAGCATGGCAAGCAGATTAAAGGCCACATCCATCTGTTTTTCAGACGTGGTGTAATAGGTCGATGTGCCGGCCACATACTCGTCCATCAGCTTGTTCAGGCGCATCATCAACATCTTCGGCCTGATATAGTTCGGGTTGATCATTGGATCTGTCGAGTAGTCCTTGTTATCAAGGTAGGTCTGGAACGGTTTGTAAATCTCCGCCCCCAATTCCTCGTTGGTGAGGTTAATGGTGGGGGAAAAGCTTGCATGATCCCTTGTAAACTTGACAATTTCCTTCCCTGCGATCCTGCCCTCTGTGAACGAGCCGGAGGAAAACTTGTGTCCGGAAGCCCCAACGCCATCCCCGGCTGTGAAAAGGCCGTTAACAGTGGTCATCCTGTTATAGCCCCATTGCCATTCTTCAGGCGCCATATCGGATGGGCCGGAGACCCAAATGCCGCATGCGCCGGCGTGGGAGCCAAGCAGATAAGGCTCTGTCGGCATAAGCTCTGAGGCTGTCTCCTCCGGGCGAATGTTCATACCGGCCCACACATTTGCCTGCCCGATGCACATGTCCAGAAAATCTTCCCAGGCCTCGGCTTCGAGGTGTTTTATCTGCTTTTTATCCATATCCTTGGTCAGCTCCGCCATCCCTGTCGGGGTGTCCATAAAGATCGGGCCGCGGCCAGCCTTCATTTCATTGAGCATCAGGTGGTTACGCAAGCATGTGGCGGGAACGCCCTTTTTGTTTTGCGGGTAAGGAGGATAGTCTTTAAGGTTCTCCTTGTGAATTTCCGAATAGTCTTCACCGAGGCCGTTTAAAGCCTTCGATTTAAACAAAAGAAACCATGCGCCCACCGGCCCATATCCATCCTTGAACCTTGCCGGAACAAACCTGTTTTCCATGGTGGTCATCTCCGCGCCGACCTGGGCCGCCATGGCATAGGTGGAGCCTGCGTTCCATACCGGATACCAGGCGCGTCCCATACCCTCGCCTGTGCTACGGGGCCTGAAAATGTTCACCGCGCCGCCGCAACCCATGAATACCGTCTTGGCCTTGAAAATATAGATTTTATTCTCCCTGGCGGAAAACCCGACAGCCCCGGCGATACGATTTTCGTCTTTATCGTCCAGAAGAAGTTTAACTATGAAACAGCGCTCGATCACGTTTTCTATTCCGAGGGCCGATTTGGCCGCTTCGGCGACGATCATCTTGTAGGATTCGCCATTTATCATTATCTGCCATTTACCGGAACGGACGGGCTTGCCCCCGTCGCGAAGCGATTTTCCCTCGTCACCAGGCTGCTTCCAGACAGGAAGTCCCCATTCCTCAAACAGTTTCACCGAGTCATCAACGTGCCTGCCAACATCAAAGACCAGGTCATCTCGTGTAATTCCCATCAAATCGTTGGAAACCATCTTCACATAATCTTCCGGCGTGTTTTCGCCAAGATATGTATTGATGGCCGAAAGCCCCTGGGCCACAGCGCCAGATCGATCCATCGCCGCCTTGTCTACGAGAGTGATTTTATATTTACCATTTGCCCATCGCGCGGCTTCGTAGGCCACGCCGCAGGCGGACATGCCCCCACCAATTATCAGAATATCGGTGTCGACCTCCTCGATAATCGGGTTATTTGCAAAATCAGCGTGAAAATTCTCTTGTGGTATAACCATCTTTTATAAATCCCCCTATATTTATGATATTACCGGCAGGTCGACACCGGCCTCGGTAAACAGGTTGTTATTATCAAGGTCAGCCTCGGATGCTTCAGGTCTCCCTTCGAAAGCCTTGATCGACCCCTCAGGCGTTGTCCTGATCGGAAATTTGAATCTTTTTACCTTTCCATCCCGGAATTTGACCGTCCACATGATTGAATCGGACGACCTGAGGGGAATCGACGTGCCACCCATAGGGACAAAATCGGCGTAGGGACGGGCCTCAATGGCCTGTTGCGGGCAGATTTTGATGCAGGAATAGCATTCCCAGCACTGCTCGGGCTCCTGGTTCATCGCCTTCATCTTGTCTTTATCAAGATACATAAGGTCGTGTGGACAGATATACATGCAAGCGGTTTTGTCCTGACCCTTGCATCCGTCGCATTTTTCGCTAATTACAAATGTTGGCATGGATGTTTCTCCCCAATGTTATAATTACAGATTAATATAATCGTGTATTCGCAAGTTATAGATAACGCGCTACAAAACATTACAAACCCCGGAAAAAAGAACCGAAAAAGAAAATGTGATTCCCTCATCAAACAATTTAATTATCACCCATTTATGGGTGTAAAATTAAATAGATTGTTTTGATAGGAACAATAAACTATTGGTTATGAACAGGTCATTGAAGATATGTTAAGACAGGTCACCATTCATCAGCTCGATCTCTTCCTGGAAGCGGCGAAGCTCAAAAATTTCTCGCGCGCGGCGGACAAGATGGCCATCACACAGCCAGCCTTTTCCGCGCAGATAATGAAGCTCGAGACAATTCTCGGAATGCCTCTTTTCGAGCGAATCGGACGACGGGTCGAACTCACCCAGGCTGGCGCCGTTTTCGAGGAGTATGCCAGAAGAACCATCGCCACCCTTAAAGAGGGGAAAGATGTGATTGACGACATGTCCAGAAACGTGATTGGAACACTACGAATCGGGGCCAGCTCCACCATCGCCAACTATGTGCTCCCCGCCTATCTGGGCAGGTTCAAGAAGGCTAATCCAGTTTGTGCAATCGAAATGCTGGTGGGAAATACAAACCAGGTCGAGGAGGCCTTACTGCGCAATGATATAGATATGGGGCTTGTGGAAGGGCCTTTGCAACATAAGGAAGTAAAAGTTTACCTGTTTAAAAAGGATGAGTTGGTGGTTATCTTTTCCCCCTCCCACCGGTGGAGCGGTAAAAAGAAAATCACCATCGACCAACTCAGAAAGGAACCATTGATAATACGTGAAAAAGGCTCTGGAACGCGCAAGGTGTTTATGGATTTTGCGAATGAGGCAAACAAACCGTGGAACATAGCGATGGAGCTTGGGAACACCGAAGCGATCAAAAAATCGGCCCAGGCGAACCTGGGGGTGGCTGTTTTGTCCGCATCGGCCGTGGATCACGAGATCAAGGACAAGTCGCTTCATATCGCCAGAATTGAGGGGTATAAATTCGACAGAAAACTGAACGTTATAATGCTTGAGAACAAATATATTTCAAACCCGCTAAAATCATTCATCGCGATCATGAAACCTGCGGAAAACCCGTTAAAGCCATAGGGGGTTTGGCAAGCGGGGGTGTTCATTGGCTTGCGGTCATCAGGTATTGCAATATCCATTATTTAAAACAGTTAACATATAATAACTATAAATGACTTTAATAATAAATTGAACGAAATTGCGATTATTTCCTTGGCGGGGATTGGCCTTGTCGGCATTTTCTGCCAATGGTTTGCATGGTGGGTGAAACTGCCGGCCATACTTTTTCTTCTTCTGGTGGGGATTATCGCCGGGCCGGTCTTGGGTTTGTTGCGCCCGGATGCGCTATTCGGGGATCTTCTTTTTCCGCTGGTCTCTCTCTCGGTGGCGGTTATCCTTTTTGAGGGGGGCCTCACACTGAAATTTAACGAGATCAGGGGTGTTGAAACAGTTGTCCGCAACCTTGTGACCGGTGGCGTTCTTGTCACATGGGTTATCACCACTATCGCCGCCCGGACGATCATCGGGTTTTCGTGGGAGCTGTCGCTCCTTTTTGGCGCTGTGACGGTGGTGACCGGCCCAACAGTTATCGTGCCCATGTTACGCACAGTTCGTCCAACCGCGCATATCGCGTCTATATTAAGATGGGAAGGGATAGTGATCGACCCTGTGGGCGCTTTACTTGCCGTTCTCGTGTTCGAATTTATTGTGTCTGGCCTTGGAAGCGCCGCCATGGGGCACACGTTCATTACTTTTGGGCGGATAGTCGCCACAGGAGTTGTCGCTGGTGTGGCTGGCGGTTATTTATTTGGTGAAGCGTTGAGGCGAAGGTTTTTGCCGGAGTATCTCCACAGTGTGGCGGCGCTGAGTGTGGCGGTGGGGCTTTTTGCCGGGGCCGATTTTATAGAGACAGAATCGGGGCTACTGGCCGTCACCATTATGGGTATGTGGCTGGCCAATATGAAGGGTGTTCCTGTGGGTGAAATCCTTAATTTCAAGGAGAGCCTCACCATTTTGCTGGTATCGGTTCTCTTCATTCTTCTCGCGGCGCGGATTGAACCGGCGCAGATTCAGGAGCTGGGCTGGGGAGCTGTCGCTGTTTTCCTTGTCATTCAATTCATCGCCCGCCCTGTCAAGGTGCTGGCCTCCACCATTGGTTCAACGCTATCATGGGCGGAACGGGGAATTTTGGGCTGGATCGCCCCGCGCGGGATTGTGGCCGCCGCAATCGCGGCTTTGTTCGGGCTCAAGCTGGAAGAAGCGGGGTTCGACAAGGCCTCTCTTCTTGTGCCGCTCACATTTGTGGTGATTGTGGGAACTGTTGTTTTGCAAAGCTTCACCGCCAGGCCACTGGCGAAAAGCCTGGGCGTGGCCGAGCCGGAGCCGCGAGGCTTTCTGATTATCGGGGCAAACAAAGTCGCCAGGGCGATCGCAAAAAGCCTTGTGGATAATGATTTTCAGGTTTTGCTTGCGGATACAAGCTGGGACAACATCAAGGAGGCCAGGATGGCCGGGTTGCCCACATATTATGGCAACCCCGTCTCTGAACATGCTGACCGGCGTTTGGACCTTGTGGGTATTGGCAGGTTGCTGGCTCTTGCGCCGAGAAGCGAACTGAACACCCTTGCGTGCCTCAAGTACAGTCAGGAGTTTGGATATGCAAATGTATATGGCGTAAAAACCTCCTCAGAAAAAAAGAGCGAGGAGAAATATCGTGCGTCGGCCCATCAAAGCGGTAACAGGCTTTTTGGAAAAGATGTGACCTATGCCAAGCTTGCCAGCCTCCTTAGCCAGGGCGCTGTAATCAAAAGCACAACACTTTCCAAAACTTTTGATCTGGAGCATTATAAAAAAAAGCACGGCGCCTCGGCGACGATGCTGTTTGCTATCAACCCGAAAGGACAAATAAAAATTGCGGCGGAGGGGAGCGTGATTACTCCGGAATATGGCTGGTCAATTGTTTCACTGATATCCACCGTAAACGGTGGCGTTGTTAGTGATAGCGAGCCGAGGAATAAAAATTAATCGTTTTGTTTCAACAGATATTCATCAAAATCGAGAAAAAATGTTTTCCCGCTGGGACGGCCAGGTTCGGGAACGCTGACTTGCGCCTTGTCACCGATTTTTTCCTGCGCTCGACCGGTATGGCCTCCCGACATATTTTCAAGCAGTGTTAATATTTTTTCCTGGGCCTGAACATTTTTTTCGAATATATCGACAATATATTTTGACACCGCCGGTGAAGGTTCACTTTGTAAATGTATTTGGGATTCCACCGCAGGTCGTTTAGCGGATATCTTTTCAGGAGTTTTCGCCTTCTTTACGGGCGGCAGGCCCAAAGCCTTGAGTAAGCGGTTTTTAAATTTGTCTTCGCCATCCTGATACGATTTTTGTTTGTCTATATTCGCCGCAAGGTTGCTGTCGATAGAATATTTGGCGACGTCGAATATATATTTAGCGGGGTCGCACGCAGGGTCAATATTGTTGTTTTCCAGAACTGATGCTGAAATCTGTTCGATTCCAACGCTTGCCGGGCATTGGGGGCTGGTTTCCATAAAAGGTTTTTTATCAGCCACAGACCTGGCCACAACATCGTCCATATATAATATCGGAAAAGATTTTATTCTCTGGCTGATGTTCGCCTTGCTCGCCTTTTCAACTCTTTGCGCCAGCTTTTCAGAACCGGCGCCAGGTTCCAGCATGTTTGGCGCCAGCATCGCCTCTTTCGAATAATTGTGGCTCAGCAATAATTTGATACAAACAAGGGCCTGGGTGATTGCGTCGGTCTCTTTGTTGTAAACAGCCACAACAAGGTCCGCCGCGCGCGACAGCGCGATGTTTTCGGCCGATAAACCAGATGGTGTGTCGACAATCATGTAATCAAACTTTTCAAGGGCTTTGATTTCCTTTGCGATTTTCATTTGAGTGTCACCGGGATACCCGGCGAGCTTTTGAAACCCGGCGCATCCCGGGATTATCGTTACGCCCAAAGGGCCTTCCAGAAAAACCTTGTCAAGCGAAACGCCATCTTTTAAAAAATCCAAAAATGTAAAATCGGGGTCGACCCCAATCAAGGAGGCGGATGTGTTAACCCCGGAGCCTGCCTCAAGCACGCAAACGCTGGCCCCGGATTTTTGAAGAGCAACAGAGAGATTGAGGGCGATACATGTTTTGCCGACCCCTTCCACGCCACTTGTGACGGCGATAATTTTTTTCATTTATATTAAAGCTCCACCGATTCAACCATGATCATCGAGCGTCTGCCTTCGCTGATCAGCAGGTTAATCCTGTATTCATAAATACCAGATCCACTTGATGACCCGTTGCTGGACATAAACGACTCTTCAATAAATTTCTCAAAAACGCTTTCTCTCAAATGATCCGATTTTTCCTTCAGCCTCTTTCGTAAATCGCGATATCGGACAAACAGCTCACGAATCCGGTCTTTAGACATTCCTTTTTTAGAGCGGCTGATAAGAATCTGATAATCGAGCGCACAACCTTCCGGAAGCAAAAGGGGCTGGAACATCGCGCGGCTGTGGCTGTATTCCTCTCTGAAACGTCTCACCCCTTCAAACGGTATCACCCTTTGCAATTCATCCAGGGTGGTCAGCGAAATATTTTCAATACCGTCTTCAATAATGGTTTTCATGTGGTTTGATTTTGCCGTTTTATACAGCATGTCGTTATCCTGCACTTTAATGACACCTTCTTTTATCTCCCTGTCGATCGCAAGCAATTCCGACAGGGCCAATCTCCCCCGATATCCTGTCTGCCCGCATTCCGCGCAACCCTCTCCATGATAAAATTTCAAATGAACTGGTTCTTCAGGGAAAAACGGGCTCCACTCCAGCTGGTCCGGCACATACGGCCGGGAGCAATGTTCACAGTTTTTACGGACAAGCCGCTGGGCTATCACCCCTTTAAGTGAGGAGGCGATTTGTAAATTGGATATTCCAAGGTCGCGCAATCGTTCTATCGCTCCGACAGCGTCATTGGTATGCATCGTAGTTAACACAAGGTGGCCGGTAAGGGACGCTTCAATGGCGATGCTGGCCGTTTCTGAATCCCGTATCTCACCCATCATAACTATATCCGGGTCCTGGCGCAGAAACGTTTTTAAGATTTTTGCGAATGTAAGGCCAATTTTATTGTTGACCTGGGTTTGAGTTATACCGGGAACTTTATATTCGATCGGGTCTTCGGCTGTTAAAATCTTTACTCCTGGCGTGTTAAGATAATTAAGGGCCGCATAAAGGGTCGATGTTTTGCCGGAGCCTGTCGGCCCGGTGACTATCAGCATGCCCGAAGGGGTCTTGAGAAGATTAACAATCGAATTAATAATATTCCTGGAATTATAAAGCTCATCAAGTCTCGTTTTGGCTTTACGGGCATCTAGTATCCTGAGGACGATATTTTCGCCAAAGGCGCTGGGCAAAGTGGACAACCTGAAGTCAAACCCGATGCTTTCCTGGGTGTCACTATCTTTTATCGACATGCTAAAAGACCCGTCCTGAGGCAGTCGCCGCTCCGCGATGTCGAGGTCGGATATAACTTTGAGCCGTGAAATCAGTTGAAGCGCTTTCGCCTCCAGCCGCGGGTTTAGCTCCTGGTTATTAAGTAAACGCATGTATCCATCGATGCGAAACCTGACGCGGAACCCTTTTATATCTTTTTCAAAATGGATATCCGAGGCCTTCAGGCGTATGGCGTATGATATAACCTGGTTCAAAAGTTTCGCCGCCTCGGCGTCTTTATAGTCGACAGCATATCTGGATTTTTGCTCCTCCTCATCCACGTCCAGAACAAGGTCCAGGTCTTCCATCCCTTTTTCGGCATAGTCAGACACACCGCTATCGCCCAGCTCAATGGTTTCGCCATAAATAAATCTGCATGTTCTCTGGAAATCGCTTTCGGTGAGTAGCGCCAGATGAAGGTTGAAGTTAATTATGGAATTGAAGCTACTAAGCTTTTCGATATCATAAGGATTGCAAAGCGCCAGCGTCAGGTTGTCCTCTTTACGCGAAAGAGGAATTATCCTGTAGTTTAAAACATCTTTAAGGCTCGCTATCTTTTTGAGATTATCAACTTTCAGATTATTTAACGTCTGATCATCAATAGTGAGAAGCCGCATCCCGAATTGGCGCGCCAGCGCCAGCGAAAACTCAAGCTCGTTTATATGGCCATCACGAATGAGGGTTGTTCCTATTTTTATATCCCCGAATTTTTGTTTCTCAATGGCATATTCAAGGCTTTCCTGCGTGATCAAACCCGCATCGACCAGCATCTCGCCAAGCGGCCGGCGTTTTTTGTGCTTTTTCATAAATTTGAAAAGGTTAATCACCGAGAGATATTTTTGTTGCACAAATATCTCCCCCAGAGTTGGCGGGAGAGTGTTGTGGATAATGATCTCGTCAAGCTCGTCCTGGGTCACCAGCTCTTCCTGGACCAGCACCGCCTCGAACGAGGGAACATCGATCACCTGTTTTAAAACCTCATACAGCTGACTGCGATCTAGTAACTTGGCTTTAAGAAGAATTTCGCCAAGAAATTCGTATTTCGATTTTTTAGACAAGACTCTGGCAAGCTGACCTTTGGAAATAACGTCGTCCTTCACCAGCGTTTCGCCAAGGCGTTTATTAAGCTGATACTTGGTTTCGATATCGCGCAATTGCTGTTCGGTGATCGCGCCTTTTTCAACCAGATGTTTGGACAGGATAAAATTCTTTATCCGGATTTTTTCTTTTTTTTGTATTGCAAGGGCGTTATCGAGCTGTTTTGGGGTTATAACCTTTTCTTTGACAAGAATTTTGCCGAACTTGTCGTCACGCGTAAACGTTGTCATTTATACCGGAATTAAACCTGTTTTACGTCACCAAAGTTCAGGCATAGCAAAGGCAGGACAAAGCATGAATGAGTCAAAACCGGCTAGCGATGGTTCAAGCATAGTGACAGCCCTCTGATGCGCGCCTGATTGTTAATATCACACAGGTTAAAATATCATCAGTCATCATTATCATGCAAGGTAATTGCATGAATAATTTTGCAAATTATAAACATTAGTTACACTTATAGAAACAATCGTCACAGGCCATTACGATTAATTGAGCGCGCGCTGTCGCCCATGGGCCTCTTCATGGGTCATGTGGCATTTTGCCCCGTTTCATGCGCAGGCGGCTGGGGGGGCATAAATGGGGATGACTTATTGCTGATCCAGTTTTCCAAAATCGCTCGGTTTGATGTCATCCAACCATTTTTTAAAATTGTCTTCCTCTTCTTTCGACCGTTCAGGCGGGATGTTCATATCAAACACTTTTGCGCTGTCGAGCACCTTTTGCATGACGAATATCGGCGCCTTGACACGCAGGGCGACGGCAATCGCATCTGACGGGCGGGAATCGACATCAACAGGCGCGCCATTAATCTGGAGCGATATAACGGCATAGAATGTATTGTTTTTTAAATCGTTCACTAATATATGATTAACTTCGGCATCAACCCCATCGAGAAGATTTTTTATAAGATCGTGAGTCATGGGACGGGGAGTTTCCACCTTTTCTATTTCAAGGGCGATCGCCGTCGCCTCGGGATATCCCACCCATATAGGCAGGGCTTTATCCCCTTCAGTATCTTTTAGTATGATAATTGGTGTGTTGGTCTGTGGGTCGAAGACCAAACCATCCACCTTCATTTCAACCATAGCGTCATCATCACTCATGGCGCGCTCCCACTAACGATTATAACTGTAACAAGACACCTTCAAGGCTGAACTGCCTGCTTTTGGTGATCTTAACATGAATAATTTGCCCTGTGTAGTCTTTATCCGAACTAAAATTCACAACAAGATTTTGCCCCGTTCTGCCGCTATACCTTTTAATATCCCGCTTGCTCGGGCCATCCACCAATATCTCAAGCGTGGCGCCCAGCCACCGAAGATGCTCAGCGCGGGTGATCTCTTTTTGCACATCCATCACCCTGTTAAACCGCTCGGAAACCACCTGGCGATCGATGGCGCCCATAAGCTCCGCCGCTTTTGTTCCTTGTCGTCTGGAATATTTAAAAAGATAAATATTCGCAAATTGAGCGCGCTCAATGGCGTTATACGTCTGCTCGAAATCGTCATCCGTTTCACCGGGGAAGGCGACAATCACATCAGAGGTAACCGCAATATCCTTCACTCTATCTTTTAATTTATCCAGCTTTTCAAAATAGCTGGCCGACGTGTATCCCCGGTTCATAAGTTTAAGGATTCTGTCCGATCCGGACTGGATCGGGAGATGTATCGAGGGGCATAAACTTTTGATATTGGCCATCGCCTCTATCAGCCTGCCCGAAAGATCTTTTGGGTGGGAAGTTACAAACCGCAATCTTTCAACAACGCCAATTTCTTCTATTTTATTGAGTAAGCCGGGAAAATCTATGGCCGGGGCAAGGCCGGCGCCATAGCTGTTCACGTTCTGCCCCAGAAGGGTGATCTCTTTATACCCCTTATTCGCAAGCCCTCGTATTTCATCCAGTATGCTTTCGGTCGGCCTGCTCTGCTCCGGTCCTCTTGTGGTCGGCACGATGCAATAGGAGCAATGGTTATCGCATCCACGCATGATCGATACCCACGCGCTAATCTCCGATTCCCTCCTCATGGGATAATCGTCAAAGGCGGAATCGTCCGATATATCAACCTGTGGCTGGCCGGTTTCGTGGAACCTTTGCAAAATAAGGGGTGTTCTGCCGATAGCTCTCGTGCCGATTATTATATCGACGAATGGTTCCCTTTTCATAATCTTGTCGGCAAGTTCCTGCGCCACGCATCCGGCGACCAGCGCCACCATCCCTTTCTTTGCCGCTTTAAGGGGCCGTAACCTCCCTAATAACGAAAAAAATTTCTCCTCCGCTTTTTCACGCACGGCGCAGGTGTTCACCACCAGCAGGTCGGCCTGGGACCGGTCGGTCGTATAATCATATTCATTGGCCAGCGCGCCAGAGATCCACTCCGAATCGTGAGAATTCATCTGGCACCCAAGGGTGATGATCGACAGTTTTTTACGTCTGGTTGTCATGGAGCCAGTGTACGGAACTGGTGTGGGGAGTGTCAATATTCTACATCCGCCCCCTCCTTATAAAAAGTAGGGGATATCTCTCGATAGCAATGCGTAAACATGAGGATCACCCGCACTCGCAATTGTCACCCCGGACACCTCGCAAACCTATAGATTGATTGTTCTTCTGTGATACCATCCAATAATAAACAATTCGCTGGAGCACGTATGCGCCCCAAACACGCAATCTTTTTAAGGCTGTTCGATTATTTCGGAGCCATGCTCTATGGCGCGGTGGCGTCAACCTTTGCCGGATTTTTAATCCCCGCCTCATGGCCGATGGCCGCTCAAATGATAACCGGAATGACGCTCGGCATGGTGTCGGCTTTCCCTGTTTTAATGTTACTCACTGTTCTTTGTGGCGGATTTGAAATTATCATGATGGCCATGCTCATCGGCATGACAGCCGGTATGGGGGGGGGCATGGCGGGGGAAAAATCGATCATATGGTTTATCTCTTATGGAGCGATTATCGGCGCCTGCATACAGGGGGCGCTTCACATACACGATTTAAAAATGCATGGCGATATTAAATGAACGATAGCGCAATAAAAAAATGGAACAAGGCCTCCAACTGCCTTGATGCGGGGAGCCGCGGTGAAGAGCTTCGCTACGCGGTATACAAAAGTCACCTTTTTTCAAAAGCGAAAGGCAAAACGCTTCTCGTGGCGGCCGGCACCGGGCTTGATTTCAAACATTTTCCGACTGGGCTGGATATCGTCGCTATAGATTTTTCCCCTAAAATGCTTGAAAAAGCGAGGGAGAAGCTGAGTGATTATAAAGGTGATATCACTTTAAAAGAGGCGGACGTTACGAACCTCGATTTTGAAGATGGCGTTTTTGACAGCGTCGTGACCTCTTGCACCTTTTGCTCTGTTCCGGAACCGGTGAAAGGATTAAAAGAAATCCACAGAACATTAAAACCGGATGGCAAACTGCTGATGTATGAGCATGTTCGGCCAGGCTCCCTGCTTCTGGGGGTGGTGGCGGATATCATGAACCCGCTGGCCCGCTTTTTCGGGCCGAATATAAACCGCAGAACGGCCGATAACGTGCGTAAAGCCGGGTTTAAAATCACGCGGGAGTTTAACGTATATCTCGACATGGTAAAGCTTTTCGAAGCTGAAAAAGTTTAAACCCCTTATCTGTTTTTTATATGAACACCACTGCTGTTCTGGTGACCGGAGCCACAGGATATGTTGGCGGAAGGGTTGTTTTGCGCCTTATCGACGCCGGATACAAGGTCCGCGCCACTGGTCGGTCCCTTGCAAAGCTAAAATCCCGCGCCTGGGCAAAAAATGCGCAGGTGGAGCTGGTCGCCTCGGACGCTCTGGACATGGAATCTATAAAAAGAGCGGCGGACGGTTGCTGGGCCGCATATTATTTTGTTCATTCTATGAACGTCTCTTCGCCCGATTTCGTGGAAACGGACAGAAAGGCGGCGGAGAACATGGCCGAAGCGGCCAAATCGGTTGGCCTTGAGAGGATTATCTATCTTGGTGGGCTTGGCTATGAAGACGAATTTATGAGCGCTCATTTACGATCCCGGCAGGAGGTGGGGAAAATCCTGGCCTCGGGCGGAATCCCGGTGACCTGTTTTCGCGCTCCGATGATACTGGGCTCCGGGTCGGCCTCGTTCGAGATGTTGCGTTATCTGGTCGATCGTCTGCCGATAATAATCACATCCCGCCGCGTATTTACAAAGTCACAACCGATCGCCATACGAAACGTGCTGGTGGCCCTGGTCAAATGCCTCGAAATAAAAGAGACCATCGGTGAAACATACGATATGGGCGGGCCGGAAATTTTGCAGTATAAAGACCTGATAAATATTTATGCCGAGGAGGCGGGACTAAGGAAAAGAATAGTGATACCCACAAGGTGGATGACCCCCAGGCTCGCCTCTTACATCATCCATTTTATCACGCCGATCCCCCGATATCTGGCAGAGCCGTTATCGGCCGGATTGGGGAACGAGATGCTGGTGAAGGATGGCGGCAGGCTTCAAAAAGTGATTCCGCAGAAAATGCTGACAGCCCGCGAGACGATACGCATGGCCCTTGAAAGGATGGGACAAAAGGTGATAAAGAGCAGTTGGATGGATGCAGGGGCATATAAACCGCCCGAATGGGGGAGGTATAACGACGCGCCATACGCTGGCGGCGCCATAGAGGAGAGCTGGTATGACGTGACGCTAAAGGCGCCGCCCGAAACGGTGTGGGAGCCGATAAGCAAAATTGGGGGAGACACCGGATGGTATTTCGCCAACTGGCTTTGGGACCTGCGCGGATTCATAGATAGCCTGGCCGGTGGATATGGCAGACGGCGCGGAAGAAGACACCCGGTCGATATTCGAACGGGGGACGCCCTCGACTGGTGGAGGGTGATAGACGCAAGCCCGGGCAAGCGGCTTTTGCTGGTGGCGGAAATGAAAGCGCCCGGCGAGGCCACCCTGGAATTTCGAATAGAGGATATGGGTGGCGGATTAACAAAAATAACGCAGATAGCCAGCTTCCTGCCCAGGGGGTTGGCGGGAATCATCTATTGGTATGCTGTATGGCCCATGCATTTTTTCATTTTTCGTGGAATGCTAAATGGCATCGCCAAAGCGGCCGGGGCCGAGGTGGTGGAAGGGCCGGTGGAGATAAAACCACCGCCGCACAGGAGGGTGTAGGTTTTTGGCGACGCTTCCCGGCTCCTCATTCCTTCTCCATCCTGCCGTTTCACCCCTCATTTTCCACCATAGCGCGCGCGATACATGCGCAGGCTCTTTTCCCGTGAGAGAAACCGCTGTAAATACAGGCTTTAACGTAATATTTCCGGGGCATAATTATAACCTTGAATATCGAATAATTATGTTGCGTGAACAGGGGCAAGCTGGTACGATTCCGTCGGTTGTAAGGTTTTTTGGAAATATTGTATTAGATCTTGTCAAAAGATTGTAAAAGGTTAGAATATACCCGGTTCTGTTTTAATCATTTTTGGAGTTTTTGCGATGGGTCTTACTGACTCGAATTTCAGTAATAGCGTTGTGGCGATCACTAAAGAGCACAGCCTTGCCCTCGCGGAGCGCCTTATGGAGATGTGCGCCCTTTATAATCTCAGTAAAAATCTTTGCTTTACGCTCAATATTGAGGATATTTTCAAAGAAGCCGAGGGGCTTATTGAAGAATCTATCGGGGTGGACGATTTTTCCATAATGCTTCTCGATTCCAAACGTGAAAGGCTTTTAATCTGGAAAGCCAACGGCGCCACAATGAATGATGCTCACGATGTTTCCTTTGGGTTGGGCGAAGGTGTATGCGGGGTGGTCGCCAAAACGGGCCAGCCTGTGCTGGCCAGCGATGTGAAGAAAGATAACCGGTTCACATATTACAAAGGGAAAAAACCCAATATCGGGTCTTTTTATTCCACACCTTTAAAAAGCTCCAACGGTGAAGTGGTTGGCGTTTTCAATGTGCACAAGCCAGAGCCTAACACCATGTCGAAAAATGATCTGGTCGTATTCAACGCCACGGCGGAGCATATCGCCAAGGCCCTTGAAAACTCCAAAATTTTCCATGACATGAGGCGGCTTGCCATATCGGATGAATTAACCGGTGTGCATTCCCGCCGGTATTTCCTGGATGTGATGGAAAAGGAGCTTAGCAAAGCCAAAAGGCGGCAGTCGCCCCTCTCCCTGATAATGTTCGACCTTGATCGTTTTAAAGAGGTGAACGATAGATACGGACATATCACCGGTGACAGAATTTTAAAACGGTTCGGCGATATTTTGCGGGCGAACACCCGCAGGGGAGATATCGCCGCGCGATATGGGGGGGAGGAGTTTGTTTTGCTTTTGCCCGATGTCGGTTGCGAGGCGGCCTGTTTGATCGCCGAAAAAATAAGAGAAGTCGTGGAAAACGACACTTCAATTATGATTAATGAAAACAAACATGTGAGCTTTACTGTCTCCTGCGGCGTGGCCGGATATTCAGAGAGTGGCGCTGATGGAAAGGAAATCCTCTCCTTGGCGGATAAACGCCTTTTCGAGGCGAAGAGAGCCGGGAGAAACAAGGTTTTTCCTTTTGCGAAAAAAAATAACGATATCGCCATTGACGAAAAACGGTTAAGCCACAGGCACAGGGTTGGGCTGGTTGTGGACGCGAGACACACTAACGTGAAATCCCTGGATATCGAGGTTAATGATAAGTGGATACTTTGCGCTGTCGACGATATCTCTTACACTGGCTTCAAGGGAATTGTGGACGCCGAATTATCGCTGGGGGAACTTTGCTGGTGCAGGGCGATAGTTGAATATGAAAAAGATAGTGAACTCATTTTTATTAAAATAAGGCTTGTGAGAAAAGCGTCAAACGATAACGGGAAGTATAGTATCGGGGTCGAGGTCGCTGAAAATATGCCGGGCTGGAAAGAGATAATAGACCTTATTACCCGCCAGTGATATTCCCCTTTAAGCCAGAGAGCCTTTAATTACAGCCGTGCGCTATGCGCGTTGTATCGACAAAAACCTGTCACCACACCCTCGGGATCAGGCGATAGCGTGTTCGCTTCGCATATTCGGTATATCCCTCAAGCTCGGCCATGAGCGTTTGATCTTCCCAGTAAGTTCGAAGGCCCAGCAACATTCCGGCGACCAGCCCCACCGCAAGCGCAACCTGCGAGCCCAGTATAAGTGGCGTCGATATTCCCCAAAGCATCATTCCAAGATATCCGGGATGACGAATAAATTTATATGGCCCGTGGGTTATCACTTTATGGTTTCTATCTGTCTGGATACGCATGGCCATTTCAAAATATGTGTTTGTCAGCATAGCCCAGAAAATCAGAACTGTTCCGGTGGAATAAAGGACGACTCCGGGGAAAAAGTAAAGTATCCCGATATCGCCCCAATGGTATCTTCCCGCGTCCAGCCCGGCGGCGGCGGGTAGCAGGTATAACGCGATAATGGCCCAAAGAGGCAAAAGGATTTTGTCCCACGCTTTGGTGTCTGTTTTTTGTCTCCACCTGCCACGATGGTTGAGGAGGACAGGGTCCTGCCTGTATAAATTAAAAATTCCTGTGGTGTTCAGGGCGAAAAACAGCATAAGAAACATCCAGAACCGGGGCAACATTGTGTGGCCAGCCGCCCCGAACAGGATCACCCCCTGCAAAACCGGCGCAACGAAAACGCCAAGTATAACTTTGATCCCGGACTTGTCTATTCGGTTATCCATTTATGTTTGTTGTCCCCCGTTTACCAAATAAAATCGTTATGCTAGCATATCAATCGAGGCCGTACGCCAATAAAACCATGGTTAAGGTGAATCTGATATGGTTTCATCCAGCTTCGGCGGTTCATCCTCTTCGCAAGCCAAACCGCTATTGAAAAATACTTTTGAATAGCTCTTCCCCTTTATTAATGGCGTCGTCCACGCTTTGCGGTTTGTCTTCGCCCACGTCATCACGATCCCCGCCACGGTCATCGTCTGGGGCTTCTTTTTGATCTTCCTCCCTCTGCCGCTCTCTCTGCCGCTCTCTCTCCTCGTCCATATCATCTTTCGTTTTCTTAATGGTCCGATCGAGTTTTTCGCCTGCTTCGGGGTCTTTCATGGTGGCGATCATCTGTTTGGCCATACTACGGTTCATCTTGTCCGCATCTTTGTCATATTCCGTTTTAATCCCTTCTGGAACAGCAAAAACCGCGTCCGGGATTGAGCCATTTTCCGTAACCCTGGTGGCGACCTGGGAGGAATTCATCCCCATCATCCGTGTTTCAATTTTAAGCGGCACATGGGTTGCGCTCATCTGATAAATTTTGGTCCCCATAAAAGAAAAAACATCACATGTATATCCCAGATGTTCACCCGCTTTTTCTTTAAATTCACCCCCCAGGCTAGTCAGCATCCCCGTGCCGGACATCCCCATTTTTTGAACATTTTTCTGGACGTTTTTTTTCTCCTCATCGCTCAGCTTTTCATATTCCTCTTCCATGAATTTGCGGGGGTTCGTCACCTTTTTTGCGGTCATATTATTGAGATCCACATTTATCATATAATCTGGCGTCATAATCTCTATAGTGTTGGCGCTGACAGTCCTGAAAATAACCTTGCCTTTGGATTTGCGAAATTT
>UOGE01000099.1_pt1 | contig 20022 bp, 16 predicted proteins | sample 1989811 | NCBI WGS metagenome assembly UOGE01 (sample SAMEA4712198, study PRJEB27164) | hydrothermal vent metagenome | biome: marine basaltic hydrothermal vent biome; feature: marine hydrothermal vent; material: mineral | place: Pacific Ocean | collected 2011-06-14/2011-07-23 | depth 1691 m | reverse complement strand
ACTGCATTGCGCCCTCCCTTTTAAGCCCTCGGCAAACTTTAATGTTTGCTCCGCTTCTTCCCATGTCTCCGTTGGGTGGCTGAAAATGAAAAAGGGGTTGGCGGTGATGCCCGCATCGTTGGCCCAGTCGATCACGTCGTTGGCCTGGGCGAGGGTGGCTTTTTTGTGGATGATTTCCCGGCATACTCTCTGGTTGGCGCTCTCCACCCCGAACCCGAAATGAAACAAACCGGCCTCCACCATTTTGTCAAAAAGCTTCCGCTCCAGCGCGTCCACCCGCACCTCGCAAAACCAGTGTATGCCAAGCCTTCTTTCGATGATCATGTCGCATATTTTTTCGAGCCGCTTCGGGTTATAGTTGAGCGTGTCGTCATAAAACCAGATCACCTGCGCGTCGTAATCCTTCATGCACAGCTCAATCTCTTCGAGCGCTCGTTCCGGAGTGACGCCCCGCACCTTTCGTCCCCAGTTCACCGGTGTCGCGCAAAAATTGCAATCGAAGGGGCATCCGCGCGACGTCATCAGGTTAGCGGCAGGAAGAAGGCCTTTGCCCGGCACCTCCACCTTGAAGTTATAAAGAGACATATCATCGAGGTGTCTCCCGGGAAGGGGGATATCGTTGAGGTCGGGGATTTTTGTCCGCAATCCGGTGTTGACTATCTGGCCTTCGTCACGGAAGCTCACCCCGGCGATTATCCGCAAATCTTTCGCGGCGCCCCCCGCCTCGATGGCCCGGGCAAGCTCCACGATGGTTATCTCCGCCTCGCCCGACACCACGATATCGACCTCCGGGATGTGCCACAGGGTGTCTTGCGCGGTGGTCGTGCAATGCGGGCCGCCGAGTACAATCCACGTCTCCGGCCTCGCCTGTTTGATCGCCCGCGCCAGATCAAATGCTTCCAGCCGGTTTTCGGTGGTGACCGTTATCCCGAAGATATCGGGCTTTTCGTCTATGCAATAGCGGACAATATCGGAGATGTTCCATCGCATCACATGCGCCGGCAGGACGCGGACCGGTATCCCTTCCTTTTCCAGGCATGCCGCCATGTACAGAACGCCGAGGGAAGGCATGGCGCTTTCCTTCCACCTTTCCGCAAAATATCCTTGCGGCGGGATGCACAATGTTACGCTTACCGCCATGCTATAATCACCGATTTAAATTTAACTTGTTAATGTTGTCACCATGAATTTGTTTCAGGCCCTTATCTTGCGAATGTAAAACCGATATCGCATCTTTGAGACACTGAACTAAATTCAGCGCGACACCAATTGTATAGACTATGTTAATTGAAGGTTCAATGAAATTACAAAAACTTGATATAGACAAAAGGCTCGTCAAACGGGCGCTCATGGAAGACGCGGCGAGAAACGACGTGACCACACTATCGGCCATACCGGCCGGGGCCCGGGCCTCGGCCACCTTGATCGCCAAGGAGGATATGAGCCTGGCCGGAATAGAGGTGTTTATGGCGGTGTTTGAAGCGCTCGACCCGGCGGCGCGGTTCACCTCCCGGTATGAAGATGGCGCGAAGATTAAAAAAGGCGCCGCCATTATTAACGTGCGGGGCCGGGCAAGGGCCATATTATCGTGCGAGAGGGTGGCGCTGAACTTTTTACAGCATATGTGCGGCATAGCGACGTTAACCGCAAAATTTGTGAAAGCCGCCAAAGGCTCCCAAACGAAAATTCTCGATACACGCAAAACCACCCCCGGCCTTCGGGACCTGGAGAAATATTCTGTGTTGTGCGGGGGAGGGTTTAACCACCGGCGAGACCTGAAAGAGATGGCTGTAATAAAAGAGAACCACATAGCCGGGGCGGGAGGAATCGCCGAAGCTGTCCGCCGGGTTCGTAAAAAACTGGGGACGGAAGGGGTCATCGAGGTGGAGGCTCGAAACATCAAAGAGGTCAAAGAGGCGCTGGAAACCGGGGTGGAGCGGATAATGTTCGACAATATGACCCCCGCCCAGGTGAAAAAGGGGGTTGCCCTGATTGACGGAAAAATAGAGACAGAGGCGAGCGGCAACATGAACATCGGGAAAATTGGCGCCTATGCCAAAACAGGGGTCGACTTTATTTCGGTTGGGGCGATCACCCATTCGGCGCCATCTGTGGACATCTCTTTGCTGTTCGAGTGACACCTCCAGCAGAGCCATCGTTTTGAATACATCGTGGCTGACTTGAAAAAAACTCTTTGATATCAAATTTTATCTTGCCTATATAATGCGGGAGATATAATCTCACGTAAACAGTCGTCCTGTCTGTTTACTATAAATGTCGCCATTAATTTTGTTTCGATAATAAGGAGCTTCCATGGAACTTAGTAGTCTGTCTGGGATGGCTTTCAAGGTGATCGGTGGGCTGGGTGTGTTTCTTTTGGGAATGCGCTACCTTTCCGATGGTATCCAGGCGGTTGCCAGCCAGCAGCTGAGGGGGCTGATCAGCGCGGTCACCAATAACCGCTTTGTGGCCCTCGGTGTTGGCGTGCTTTTCACCTGCCTTGTTCAAAGCAGTTCTATAACGACTGTTATGGTGGTCGGCCTTGTTAATTCCGGCGTGATGACTCTTCTGCAGGCTATCGGCGTGATCATGGGCGCCAATATCGGAACAACAATCACAGGCTGGATACTTGTCATAAAAATCGGGAAATACGGGCTTCCCCTGCTGGGCGTTTCCTCAATGTTTTATCTGTTCTCCAAAAGCGAACGGGTGAAATTTATCGCAATGGCGCTAATGGGGATCGGGATGGTCTTTTTTGGCCTGGAGCTTATGAAAAGCGGATTCAAGCCGATACGATCTATTCCGGAATTTGTCGCCTGGTTTTCATTTTTCGACGCGACATCATATTTAGGGGTGTTAAAAACGGCGGCGGTCGGCTGTGTGTTAACTTTCCTTGTTCAATCATCCTCGGCCACCCTCGCCATCACCATGGGGCTGGCCTCCACCGGCGTTATTGATTTTCAAACCGCCGCGGCCCTTGTGCTAGGGGAAAACATCGGCACAACCATCACCGCTTTTCTGGCGTCGCTGGGCGCGTCGACCAACGCAAAACGGGCCGCTTACGGCCATATTGTGTTCAATATGATAGGTGTCTTCTGGATAACGTCAATTTTCCCCATATATATATCTTTGGTGAAAGCCTTTCTGGGGGTGGACCCTGGCAAGGTGGTTGTGGAAAACGGGATCGAAACTTTTCCATACATAGTTCTGGGTATCGCGACGGTGCACACCGGCTTTAACCTTGCCAACACGGCTTTTTTCACCCCATTCACAAGGCTATTGGAAAAGTTTCTTGTTCGCATCATTCCGGAAAAAGAGATGGATCACACGCCGAAGCTTACCAAACTCGACGATGTTCTCATCGAAACACCCATAGTCGCCATCGAGACCACCCGTTCGGAAATTAAAAGAATGGGCGCAATAGTGGATAAAATGATGGGGCAATTGAAAGAGGCGATAAGCGGGGGGAAGATAAACAAGCAATTCGTTAACAAGGTTTTTCACAGGGAAGAGGTGCTCGATATTATTCAGAGCGAGGTGTCGGTCTTTATAACCGGGCTTCTGGCCGAGACGCTGTCGCACGAGGCGACCGAGGAAAGCAAGCAACAGCTATACATCGCCGATGAATACGAATCTATCAGCGATTATATCGCCAAAATAGTCAAGCTCCATTTGAGGCTGAAAAACGATAACCTCACTTTCCCGGAAGAGGATCTTCAGGATATATTCGATCTCCATGAAGACGTGACCGCCTATGTTGAAATGGTGACAAACGGATATATAAACAGGTCAAAAGAGGTGCTTTTCAAGGCGAATCCACAGTCGGACAGTATTACGCACAAGGTGCGCCAGATAAGAACGCGCCATGTGAGCAGGCTGGCGAAAGAGCGCAAAGATCCTCAAATAACGATGATCCTGTCTGATATGATAAACGACTATCGGCGAATAAAGGATCATGCGCTCAATATCGCCGAAGCGCTGGCGGGTGAAAAGTAGTTCCCCTCCACGGGTTTCACGATGTTGGTACACCCCCTTGCCAGAAACCATTTCATTCGTTTTCGCTACGAAAGCAATTATTAGAGGTTCCCGTAAGTTTATGGTATAAACGGAAGTTCGCAGGTTAGATTATGGCGCTCAATCCGGATAAGTCTATTTAATGAAACGATTTTCGAATGTCAGGTTTGGATTGCTGGCGGTTTTTGTCTGGTTTTTAATCGGGGCCACAGCAGTGCGGGGCGCCGCCGCGACAGTTTGGAAAAACGACGATTCCCGGTTCGTTGTTGGCGGCGACGCAAGGCTGAAGATCGATTCCGCCAGTGATGATGGCGACAGGGAGACCAACGGCTGGCGGGTTCGCCTGCGCGTGAATGGCGAGTTCACCGCAAACGAATATGTGTCGGCGGGGTTCCGCCTCGTCACAAGCTCCGGTGACAATCGCTCCATACACGGCGCCCTCACGGTGGGCGATGGAGGCGAGGAGAAGACCGATTTCGGGGTCGACAGGGCTTACCTCAGGTTCAAGGCGGATGGCTATTATCTTTGGGCCGGCAAGAACAGGATAAACATCTGGAACCCGGCCCAGTTTCTTTGGGACAGGGATATTCAGCCGGAAGGGGTCGCCCTCGGGTACAAGGCGAGGGATGGAAAAAGCAAGATAGGCATCGGCCTGGGGCTTTTTGCTTTCAACAAATCAGATTGGGGCGATAACGACTATCTGTTAACCTATCAGGCCGCTTTCGCCGTTGGGGACAACCTTCGGATAAAGGGGGCGTTGGGCGGATTGGCCTTCAACGACGCCGACCAGACACAAACGGGATGGATCGCCGGGGCTGGCCCCGATGGCATCGATAAAAATAACAGAGGCCGGATCCCCGGCGGATCGAGCAATATCACACATGCAATGGTGGAGCTCAAATCCGCCGATATCTCTTTTACTCCACGGATAGGGTTCGCCTATGCTGTATCGGACGTCTCCGACTATTGGGGTAAAACAAACAATTCCACCACAGGCGGCGCCAGAGGGGCGAACCTCGAACAGAAGGATAAACAGGCGTTCATCACCTATTTTCGCGCTGTTGTGGAGGGTGTCGATATCCGGGCATATTATTGGGACGTGGGGTATGCGGGGGCTCCGGCCCTTGGCATGTTCGGACAGGACGAGTTCCCCCTTGCTTCAAACTTCACCGGATATCATGTTCAGGCCGGGTATGAGGTGGCGAAAAATATTTCGGTGGAATTGCGCTATTCCTATCAGGAGACCAAAAACAGAGCCATCAGCGTCTGGAACAGCGGCGTTGCGATGGAGGGTGAAATGGAGCTGGAGGCATATAAAGCCACAATCGCTATGAGGTTCTAGCCGCCTATGGTTTTCTTCGCATGTAATAGACCAGCGTATCCTCCCGGTGATCTTCCCCGATAAGCTCCACGTCGCCACGACGCGATATCCACGAATGTATGTCGGGGTAGGAGCAGATATGGGCCGATTCGGTCTGTAATATCTCTCCCGGTTTCATCTCGCCCAGGGTCTGGGCGCTTTGGATAACAGGCATCCCGAAGCCGCATGGCCCCAGCTTGATGATTTTATCGGGAAAAATATCAGGCTTTGGCGTCTGGTCGATCTCGGCGATCACATCGGCGATACAGGTGAGCGCCGGCCTATCGTTTAGCGAGGGCAAAACCCTTATTGGCGTAAGGTTTTTCATCCGGATATTGTATCATGGTTGGGACTCCTGCCATTGTGCGCGGGCATTGAATGCGGAATATATTTCACTATTTCGCCTCTCTGCTATAATACCCGATTCATTTTTATTAAAGATTCTGGAGAGACTCGTGGAGAATTTGCCCAGCCAGTACGACCCGAAAGAGGTCGAGAACAAATGGTATGATAAATGGGAAAAGGCCGGCCTTTTCCATGCCGACGACAGCTCGGACGCCCCCCCATACACCATAGTCATCCCGCCGCCAAACGTGACCGGAGTTTTGCATATAGGCCACGCCTTGAACAATACTTTGCAGGATATTCTCATCCGGTACAAAAGGATGGATGGATATAACACCCTCTGGATGCCGGGGATGGACCATGCCGGGATCGCCACCCAAAACGTGGTGGAGCGGGAACTGATGAAAGAGGGGATCAAACGGCAAGATATTGGGCGAGAGAAGTTTATCGAGCGGGTGTGGGAGTGGAAAAAGGAGTCTGGCGGAGCCATCGTCAACCAACTGAAAAGGTTGGGTTCCTCTCTCGATTGGGAAAGGGAGCGGTTCACCATGGACGAGGGGTTGTCGAGGGCCGTCCGCGAAGTGTTTGTCCGCCTCTATAACGAGGGGCTTATCTATCGGGGGCAATATATGATCAACTGGTGCCCCCGTTGCCACACGGCCCTGTCGGACCTGGAGGTGGAGCATAACGAGCGGGAAGGGCACATGTGGCACATACGATATCCGGTCGAAAACTCCGGGCAGGAGTTTATAATCGCCACCACCCGGCCCGAAACCATGCTTGGCGACACCGCCGTGGCTGTCCACCCTGATGACGAGCGATACAGGGGATTTGTCGGCAAGAACGTGATTCTTCCGATTGTTGGCAGGAAAATACCGATCATCGCGGACGAATATGTCGATATGGAGTTTGGCAGTGGGGCCCTGAAAATCACCCCGGCGCACGACCCGAACGATTTCGAAATAGGAAACAAATATAACCTTGCCCGGATTAAAGTGATTGGCGACGACGGGCATATGGCCCCGGAAGCTGGAAAACCATACGCAGGTGAGGATCGCTTCAAGGCGCGGAAGATGATCGTGGATGAGCTGGAAAAACAAGGACTTTTAGAAAAAATAGAGGATCATCGCCATGCGGTGGGGCAATGCTACCGGTGCTTGAGCGTGGTGGAGCCGAACGTATCGAGGCAGTGGTTTGTAAAGGTGGCCCCATTGGCCGGGCCGGCCATAGAGGTTGTTAAAAACGGCAAAGTCAGGTTTATCCCCAAAAACTGGGAGAACACATATTTCGAGTGGATGAACAACATTCGCGACTGGTGCATAAGCAGGCAGATATGGTGGGGGCACAGGATACCTGCATGGACCTGCGGGGATTGCGGTGAGATGATGGTGGAGATTGAAGCCCCGGATAAATGCCAAAAATGTGAAAGCCCCGATCTGAACCAGGAGACCGATGTGTTAGACACCTGGTTCTCCTCTGCCCTGTGGCCCTTTTCCACCCTGGGCTGGCCCGCCGATGAGACTGCGGTTAAAACCTTTTATCCCACGAGCGCCCTTGTCACTTCGTTTGACATTATATTTTTCTGGGTTGCGCGAATGATAATGATGGGGCTTAAATTCACGGGGAAAGTCCCATTTTCGGAGGTTTATATCCATGCCCTCGTGCGGGACGCCCAGGGGCTGAAGATGAGTAAATCGAAAGGTAACACCATCGACCCAATATTGATAATGGATAAGCACGGGGCCGATTCGATGCGGATGACGCTGACCGCTTTGGCCGCCCAGGGGCGTGATATCAGGCTGTCGGAAGAGCGGATAGAGGGCTATCGGCGTTTTGTGAACAAGCTGTGGAACGCTTCGCGATTTGCGCTGATCAACCTGGAGGGATTCGATTTCACGAAGGTCGATGTGAAACGAGGCGATCTTGAACTGGCAGACAGGTGGATTCTCTCCCGTTTGCAGGATGTTATTTCGGGTGTTCGCCGGGCCCTGGGGGAATACAGGTTCAACGAAGCGGCGAGCCTTATGTATCAGTTCATCTGGGCGGAGTTTTGCGACTGGTACCTTGAAATGGTGAAGCCAAGGCTCACCGGCAAGGAACCTAGGTTTGAGGAACCGGGGGGCGAAGCGGCGAGGCATACGCTGGCCTATACGCTGGAGACGTTACTGCGCCTGCTCCACCCGATAATGCCCTTTATCACCGAGGAGCTTTGGCAGAAGGTGAAACCATCGGGCGAGCTGGTGGCCCGCGCAAAATATCCGAAGGCCGATGAAGGGTTACGCGATGATGGCATAGAGAGGGATATGAAGGTTCTCATGGGGGCGACGGTGGCCATTAGGAATATAAGGGGGGAACTGGGAATAAAGCCTTCTTTGCGGCTGAAGGCCAGTGTGCTTGCCAGCAAAAACCAGCATATCAAGGATATATTAGTTCGTCAGACCCCTTTTATAGACAAGTTAGCCAATGTGGATCTCGGTTTTATCGATAAAATAGAGGAAAAACCACAAAACGCCGCGGTGGGGGTTCATGAGGATGTGGAGATATTTATCGATCTTGAGGGGATGTCCCTCTTGGACGAGAAAAAGGCAAAAGAGAAAAAAGAGCTTGAAAAGCTGGAAAAAGAGATAGAATTTTTCACCAGAAAGCTGTCCAACGCGAAATATGTGAAAAACGCCCCACCCCATGTGGTGGAAGGAGACAAAACAAAGCTTGAAAACTACAAGGTGAAGGCGGCAAAATTAAAAGAACATAGCGCCGCATAACAGATCATCAACTCCGCCACAGATCGACGCGGGAAAAAAATCGTATAAGTGTCCGTAAAATAACACTTGACACACAAAGGCTTGGGCTTTAATATCTGGAATCTTGCAGGCAAAAACGCCCGGTGGAAGCATTGGCGATTAGCCAGATGGGCATAGCGAGCATTATCCTGTGGGGATTAAATGCTTATTTTGCTTGGACTACCTGACGAACACTCGTACGGTTTTGAGTTTCAAGCCATACGGGGAACATAGGTTTCCGGCTTCTCGCAAGCGGGGTTGGATAACTAGCTAAACTAACTGGAGGGAATAATGAGGAAATTAGTCGTCGCAATGGTGACTGTCGCGCTTACCGTAGTGTTCGGTTTGGCCGGCACAGCGCTTGCCGGAGATCCTGGCAAAGGTGAAGAAATCTTCAAAGGTAAACGCAAGTGCAAAACTTGTCACAAACTAACAGCAAAGAAAAAAGTTGGCCCCGGGCTTAAAGGCGTTACAGATCGCCGCTCGGAAGGTTGGCTGAAAAAATGGCTTACCAACCCGCAGGCGACCTGGGTGGAGAACGACGCCGAGACCCAGAAACTTAAAGAGTGGAAAAAGGGGCGCAAGAAAGCCAAAAAAACCACTATGAAATTTAAGTTGCCGTTATCACCCACTGACGTGGAGGATGTTATCGCTTTCCTTAAAAAGAACGATGGTAAATAATTTACTTTAAATTATTTTAAGCCGGTTTCAACCCCGCGAGGATTTGCTCCTCGTGGGGTTTTTTGTTTTTATGCGCTAAAACCTCAAAATATCGTAAGCCCGGTTATCAAGGTTTTTGTCACCGCGCCAGACTGGATAGACCTGTTCAGAATAATAGCCACGTCCACCGCCATCTTGCGCCTCTTCTTTTTATCGGTAAACGTTTCCAGTGAGAGGGAGTTCAGAAGAAAATAGATATTTTCCCTTATCAACACAAGATTTCTGTCGATCTCCTTGCGCACTGCGACGCCACTCATCTCCACGGCGAAGTCGAGCTGTACAAGCGCCTCCCTTTCGCCTTTGCCCACACGAATGAGAAACGGGCTGAACTGATACAGCTCCGGAATTTTCACATGGCGTTTAACCGGTTTCCGGGGAGCGGGCTTTTTTATGGGCGCCGGTTTTTCTTTTTTAATCTCCTGTTCCGGCTCGGTAGAACTCTTTGACAAAAGGATAAAGCCAATTGCCCCCATCAGCGCCACCACCAAAACCACTAAACCTATGATTATCGAAAGTTTAAGATAATTTATTTTGCGTTCGGGCTCTGGTTCGCCGCGCTTTTCTTCGTCTGCTGGCGAAGGCTCCTCCACTGGCGCTGGTTCAGCCTCCTCTTCAGGCGGCGGAGCCATGCTGGTGTCTATATCAAGCTCGGTTCTTCGTTTTTTCGCCATAGAGCGTAAAAGTTATATGGAGCAAAGAGTGGTTATTGTTTATTCGCTTTAATACTGGCAATGAGCTGTGTGCATTCTTTGAAATCGGGGTCGATCATAAGAGCGCGATTTAAAGATTCTATAGCTTTTTCCTTTTGGTCATTGTCCAGATAAGCTCTTCCTATATTATAAAGAAGCGCCTCATCGTTGGGCGCAATCAGCAAGGCCTTGTGATATTCGATAATCGCTTCCGGGAGTCTTCCCTCTTTTCGCAACGCGATACCCAGCCTGTTATATACATGGACGCTCTGCACCTTGCTTAGGGAGCTCTGGAACGCCTCGGCCGCCTTCGCGTCCTTGCCAGCCGCAAGATATATTTCGCCAATCTCGGTGTGAAGCTCCGCCTGGGATGTGTCGCTTTTCAAAGCGGCCTGAAAAGCTATATCCGCCTTCTCCTCTTTTCCGGTTTTTATATAAAGTTTCCCAAGCTTCACCTGGCGCTCTGCGTTATCGGGGCTTATCTCGCTTGCTTTTTCCAGCGCCTGCGAGGCCTCCTCCTCTTTCCCCATACCGGCATACAGGTCGCCCAGGCTTTCATATGCGCGGGTATATTGCGGATTGGCATGAACAGCCCCTTTAAACCATCGCTCGGCGTTGCCTATGTCCCCTTTCGCTTTATATCCTTCCCCCAGGAAAAGGCGCGCCCTGGCCGATTCCGGCTTAAGCTTGAGCGCCTGGGCGAAACTGGAGATAGACTCGTCATATTTTCCTTCATCCAGGAAACGGACACCAGCTTTCATATTTGCTTCAAACTCTGTTGGTCTGGCCTTGTTTTCCAGAATCTTGCCGATCTTTTTTTCCAGCGATTTGGCGATAAACGGCTTAATAAGATAGCCGTCAACCTCGGTTTCAGCCGCCTGCACAATTCTAGATTCGTTCACCTCGGCTGTGATCATAAGAAAAGGGGTGTCACGATATTGCGGATTGCTGCGCATCTGGCGCAAAAACTCGAGCCCGGCCATTTTGGGCATGTTCCAATCGCAAATTATAAAATCGATAGGTTTGCTTTCGATAACCTCCAAAGCCTTTTCACCGTTATCGGCATCGGTTATCCTGGTAAAGCCGATATGGCGCAACATATTTTTCAATGTTTGGCGCATGTTGAACATGTCATCCACAATCAGAATTTTCATTGTGGCATAATCTGGCGTTGTCATAATCTACCCATATTCTGTTGAAAATGCCTTTGCAAAGGGAACAGCTCAAAAACGCCCGGCAAGATACTGTTTGGCTATGATAAAAGCGCGATCTGGTTCAGCTTGATTAGGCCAACAGCGGCCGCCAGACGGACATCTTCTTGCTCATCAGTTAAAAACCGGGCGATACGATCCATCGCGTCGACCATTTTTAAATTAGTGAGGGAGTCTATGGCCGCTTTTTTGACAACCCAATTATCGTCTTCAAGGGCTTTATAGAGGGCTTCAGACGCGCTTTCGTCCTTCAGATTTCCCAATGCCGTGGCGGCTGTTTTGCGTACGTCATAATTAGTATCAGACACAACCACCTTAGACAGCGCCAACACCCCTTCGGCCGGTTTGATATGGTTTATGGCGATCACAGCCTCCAGCCGCACGGCGGATTTGTCATCATTAAGGAGGTTTAAAAGCGCGTCGGTCGCCTGCTTTGCCTTAAGGCGCCCCAATGTGTTTGCGGCGATTTTTCTTATGTTCCAATCGTCACTGGAAATGGCCTCCAACAGCGGTTCGATCGCCTCGTCCGCCTTTATGTTACCAAGGCCGACCATAGCGGCCGCCTTGGCCTGGGGGTTATCCACACCCATAGCGCCAATCAGCGCGTTTGCGGTGATGTCTGGCCGGATGGCGCTCAAAGCGAGGGCCGCCGCCTTTTTCACCTGCCATGGGTCGCCACTCTCTTTTTTCTTCTCTTTCCCCCCACCAAGGGGATTGGCGGGGGCTCCTCCTCCTTCGGCGGCCGGGTCGCTTCTTGCCACGGCCCAGGTTAATATCGCCTTGCGGGCGGAGGCTTCATCTTCGGCGCCCAGCACTTTCATTAATATATCGGCCGCTTCAACTATTTTCGCCTTTCGCATGGAGTTGATGGCCGCCTCACGCACCTGCCACACTTTGTCTTTTAACATTTTTATCAGGGCCGACTTCGCGTGGGAGTTGTCGGCGGCGCCGGCAAAAGCTATTGCCGCCGCCTTGCGGATATTGGCGTTGGAATCTTGTGACGCCTTCAAGAGCTTTTCAACAGTTTCGAAATCCATTAATTTATCCTGTAACGGTTCAAGGCTTTATAGCTCAAAAGGATAACACGTTTTTATTCAACCCTCATCCCCTTTTTGATGGGCTGTTTGTTGAAACAACCGGCAATAAAAGGCAAATGGCCATGAAAGCTTTTATCTATTTAATAGCAACAACGGCATAATCCTGATGGCTGTATAGTATTCCATTTAATTTGTCGACGTTGACGTTATATTCCGACACGATATCAAAACCGACATCGGATGAATTTTTAATATCGATCTTTTTCAATTTATGATCAGGGGGGAAAGGGTTCAGATATTCTATCCGCACCCGCGAAAACCCTATCCGCTCCAGAACGAAATGAACGGCCAGCGGGTGGATCGGTTTATCGTGGGACATGTCGAGATAAAATGCGCCGCAAAATGTGGAGAGGCAGGTCGGGTTGACCGTTTCCGCCGCGATTATTCCGCCGGGTTTCAGTTTGTCATAGGCTATCTCGAAAAACTTTATCATCGCATCGTTGGGAAGATGTTCTATGAACTGTATCGCCGAAACGCCGCCAATGGAGTTGTCCTCGAAGGAATCGAGGAATTGAAGGGCATCCCCCTCGGATACGTCCAGGCCACGATCCTTGCATTCGGCCACCATCTCGTCGTTCAGGTCGACCCCTTTTGATTCTATCCCCTTTTCGGTAAACAGCTCAATCAGCTCCCCCCGGCCGCATCCTATGTCGACAACAGGGGAGGCGCCCCTGAACCAATCGATGTAGACATTAAACCTGCTTTTGATTTCCTCCCTGCTCCCGCGGTGCAGGTTTTCAAAAAGTGTGTAATCAAAAGAGTTAAGTTTCTCCCGCTCCCTGGCGATCGTCTCGGGCTTTGGTCCGCCGTTATCCGATCCTAAAGATTCCAGAAGATTCGTCATTTTTCGTTTCAGGAAAATCCCCTGTTTGTCTACATCTCGCAAAGAGCCGGACAAGGCGTTCACTTTGTCCGCGAAGCTATCGAGCCTCTTGTCCGTACTCTTTATTCGCCCCTCAAGGCCTTCGAGCCTGCTGTAATTTTTTTCCATTTCAAGAATACGGTCGCTCAGATTCAGATATCGATCCCTGAGCGAATGAAACTCCTCTTCCGCCCTCAGGGCCGCCTCTTTCAGGTGATAAACATAATGGGTCGTTTCGGAGTTGAAGACCGCCTGCTTTGAAAGTGAAATATTAATATTCGGCTGGATAAGCCTTTTGTACACCTTTTTGTATAGAGATATAAGTTTACCCTTAACTCCCCCTCTTGGGCTGCTGGTGTCGATAGGCTCCGTTACGTCCCAGTTCTCCTTCATGAGGTCATAAACCAGGTCCGCTTTCAGCTTGTTATAGAAAAGCCAGGAGGTGTCCCTGTCGGATGTGTCGAGCTTCAGGTTCGTGATACCCCGCACCTCCTTCTCGTCATAAAACCCGGTGCGAAGCTTTTCTTCCACCCGCTTCTGAATTTTTCTGGCAAGCTCCTTTACGTCGATATCTCCCCCCTGGTCCACCATCGGGCTTATGCCTTTATTATTCTGGCTCACTTTCTGTCCTCGTCTGTTCGTTTATTTTTTCCAAAATTTCTTTCGGTATTCTTTGTGGCCGCATCTTCCCGTTGACGCAGGCCATATCGGTTCGCCCGGTCGCGATGAGCCGTCCGTCCTCTGCCGTTATGACCTTGTAAGTGAAAAAAAGCCGAACCGACCGCACGTTTTCTATCCCGGTCTCTATAACCAGCCTGTCTCCGTACACCGCGGGGCTTTTGTAGTCGACCTCGGCGCGTGTCACCGCGAAGACCACTCCCTCCCTCGCAAGCCTGGCCGGGTCGAACCCCATGCTCTTTAAAAGATGCGTTCTGGCCCGTTCGAAAAACCGCAGGTAATTGGCATAGTATACTACGCCTCCACAGTCCGTGTCTTCGTAATAAATTTCCAATTCGAATTTAAAGGCTTTGTTTTCGCTCATAATCTTTTTATGTTAACGTCAATTTTTTGTCGATCATCCAGTCAGCCAGGCTACCCCTTGTGTTTGGTTTTCGCCTCGATCCAGATCGATTCCATCTCACCCAGCGTCACATTTTCCATCTCTCTTCCCGATTCTTCAATTTTATTTTCAATATAATTAAACCGCCATACAAACTTGTCGATGGTTCTTCTAAGGGCCTCTTCCGGGTCGACCTCTATGAACCGCGCGATATTAACAAGAGCGAAAAGAAGATCGCCAAGCTCCTCCTCCATCTCATCGGCCGCCCGCCTGGCAAATGCATGTCGAAATTCGCCCAGTTCCTCCTCCACCTTGGCGAAGGCGTCCTCCGCCTTGTCCCAGTCAAACCCGACTGATCTGGCTTTTTTTTGAAGCGCCGTCGCCAGCAATAATGCCGGCATGCCCCTGGGGGCGCCGTCCAGAACGCTTTTGCGCTGGCTGTGCGGTTTTTCAGTCCGCTTGATCTCCTCCCATTGGGCCATAACTTTTTCCGGCGTATCCGCATCAGAATGCCCGAATACATGAGGGTGGCGACGGATCAGCTTTTCGTTGATAGCGTCGCAAACATCGTCGATATTAAACGTCCCCTCCTCGCTGGCCATCTGGGCGTGGAACACCACCTGTAAAAGAAGATCGCCCAGTTCCCCCTTGATAAGGTCGCTTTCGCCACTATCGATAGCTTCCAGTGTTTCGTAGGCCTCTTCAATTAAATATGGCTTCAATGTTTTGTGGTTTTGCTCCCTGTCCCAGGGGCATCCATCCGGGCCACGGAGCCTGGCCATTGTCTCTACCAGTTTATTAAAGGATTCACTCATTTTTATATGATTTTATCGGGGAAGTTGCGTGTAACATACTTTTGATGAATTGTAATAGGTATCATATACAGGGTCAAATATTTGAGAAACGGATTAAGGATTGTGAGTAGCGGGATACGGATAGAGAACGCCTCCCTGGTCGACCCTGCCAATAGCGCGCCGGCTATGGAGAGGCCGCTATATATAAAAAACGGGAAGATCGCCGCCACAGCAGGGGAAGATGCGACCACGCTGGACGCTTCCGGATGCGTGGCGCTGGCTGGTGGAATCGACATCCACACACACCTTATCGGCCCGATGGCTGAGCTTGCAAGAGATGTGGCGAAAGAATCGGGGATAGAGGAACTGGCGTCTTCTGTAAGCGAAGCGGCAAAGATGTATGCCGCGATGGGATATACAACCATTGTAGACCCGGCCATCTATCCCGCTCTTGCCCGTAAAACGCATATGGCGGCAAGGGGCGCGCCGATAATCGACCGATGTTTTCTTGCCCTTCTTGGCCCCGGTTCGCTTGTAGGGGAGATTCTGGAAAAAGGGGATGATAAGGAGCTTGAAGATTATATCGCATGGCTTGTAAATGGATCGGGGGCCTATGGGCTTAAAGCGGTAAACCCGAAATCGAGCGAAGATATCAGGGCGATAGGCAGGGCGGTCGCCTCCCTTGATATCGATCATCCGGTTCATCTGCACCTGCCCGATCTGGGCGAAGGTGGGGGCTTTCGATCGGCGATAGATGCGATAACGGCGCTGGAAGGAATCGAGGCGCACATAGCGCACATGCAGTTTCATTGTTATGAAGGCAGAAACGGGCGAACCATATCCCGCGCGCATGAAATCGCCAAGGCTGTAAACGCGAACGAAAATATATCAATCGACGTGGGCCAGATTGTTTTTGGCGGGACGGTCACCGTTTCCGCCGACACAAAACTTATCGACAGGATAGAGCGCGTAACAAAGGGGAAAGTTAAAAGCCTGGACGCCGGCTGGGGCGAAAAATGCAAAGCGACTCCATACACATATGATCCGTCGTCATATATAAACAGCCTGCAATGGGTGACCGGCCTCGAGCTTTTTTTATCCATTATGGATCCCTGGCGTGTCTGCTTGTCGACCGACCATCCTAACGCAGGGCCGTTCACCGCCTATCCGGAAATCGTAAAGCTACTTATGGATAAAGATTATCGAAACCATAGGCTGTCGAAAATTCATCCGAAAGTAATTGAGGAATCGGCGTTAAAAAAAATGGACCGGGAATATTCGTTGCGCGAGATCGCCATAATCACGCGGGCCGGCCCCGCCAGAAGGCTGGGGCTAGCTGGCAAGGGCGCCCTGCAAGTTGGCGCCGATGCGGACGTCGCCATATATCGGAAGGGTGGCGACATCATGCAAATGTTCATAAAACCGGCATGGGTTATAAAGGGGGGGGTAATAGTCGCAAAGAACGGGCGCATCGTAAAAACATGCGAAGGAAAAACTTTTTACGCGCCCTTATCCACAGATGAACGCGAAAACGCAAAGTGGAAAGAGAGGGTGAGCGACTATTGCCCAGATGGGTTAAAGAATTTCCCTGTCGAAAAAAAGGTGATAGATGGGGGACGTTAGAAATCATCCGCCGCCTCTTCCCGGCTGAAGGCGGCTAGTATTTGCGCCAGTGCATGGGAACGGAATGGTGGTTGGCGTATTTCTCGAGCTTGTTGAAGAGTTTGTTCGCCTCGTTATATTGGTTTTTTGCGAATTTACTCATTGCGACGTTGGAGCTTTGTTTGCCCCCCAGTTTTTTAAACCTGTCGCTATACTCTTTCCATCCGGCGCGCATTTGCGCAAACTGGCTAAAATTTATTCGCCACCATGCCCTGTCGTGCCCGGCCGGCATGTTTGGCCTCTCGGGCTGTTGCTCGAGGATGAGCACGTGCCTGCGCGTGTCAATGCTGATCGAGAAGTTAGACAGGAAATCCATCCCGATCAACCCCGCGAAGGCGCCAGAGATAGAGCCTGTTACGGTGGCTGGTATGAAACGGTCTTTCGCTTTTCCCACCTGGGCCGAATCTATTATTGTCAAAACCGCGGGGACAGACCCGCCTATACCGGCCGCCATGGTCATCAGCCTTCCCTCGTCGCTATCGAAAACGCCCAGCCTTTGCGCGAGGCCGGGGGATATCACAAGCCCTGGCGCCCCGGTGTCCAGAAGCATCGGCGCAGTGACCGACCCGTTGAAGGTGACAGGGATGATGATCCTTCTAGCCCCCCCCTCATAGGCCTTGTATTTAACCTCGATCCGCATTAAACCATCTTTCTCCTCTTTACTTTCGGCAGGGGAGCGATGGCCACGCTCCCCCCTTTCCGACTGTTCACGAACCGTCGATTCAGGCCGGTTTTTTTTAAAGGTTTTTACTTCCGTCTGGCCACGAAATTGTGAAGGGATCCCCTCGATGGAATCGGCATAGTGGATGTTCCCCCGATCGTCAACCCATTTATAAAAATCAGCCGATATAGCGGTGACAGAGAAAGTGACGACGATAACGACGCCAAACCAGCGGGGGCGCCCGCGAATTTTTTTCATGCCGATATTATATAACGGTATGTGGCAAGGTGGAAATACGTTCCACTGTCAATACTTTTAGATCTACGCCTATTGAGCCTGTCCTGAAGCTTGAGTCAACTATTGCTTATACGATATAGCCCGTGCTTTTTTAGTTGGCTATCATCAGCTAATGATGGGTGGCCAAAATCGTCACTAAAATCTTTTGAGCTATTGTCAAATGTTGTGTAATGAAATATCAAGCGGAGATCCTTTTCTCACGTATTCCATCGACAAAGTTCACTCCATCAATGACCTCCGCCAACAGGTTTGATCCGTTGAGCTTTTGCCATTTATTTTGAGCGCTCAGGAAATAATCTGAATGCCGCAGAGGGCCAATCTTAAGTCCACGAGACTTAAGGTCAAGCAATGTCTCTTTCCACGACTGTTCACTCTCCCGATACCCATCCTCAAGGCTTTTTGTCCTGCGAAGATAGGGAGGGAGAATCCTGGACGTAAAACGAATCGGGTCATCCTCCCCCGAGCGCAGATCACGAACACGGGTAGCTTTCACCTTTACCCCGCCGATGCCTGTCTGGATATCACGTTCATGGTGATAGCCGTTGCGAACAATCATCCGGCGCCCATCGGTGTCTAAGACAGCTTGGTGTTTTCTCAAAAACTCTTCCACCTCAGCGTCAATTGCTCTCCCCAGAAGCCGCCTGGCTCCATTGCGTAAAACGTCGGTCAAAGCGCCCTCGAATGAATCTTGAGTTTCCAGCTCAATCAGGTTATCTTTACTCATTGGCGTATCCTCCTTTTTATTAAGGCTTATGTCTTACAACATAAGGATACGCCGCTTTTTTACAACTATTTCAAAACACAACTTTTGGTTATAACTCAGGCCAATGCGAAGGTGCCAGGAATATGCTCGGTGACGCCTTTGAAGAAACAGGCCAGAGGCTTGGACTCATCATCCCGGTGCGGCTTCAAGTCTGCGGGACGGTCTTGATGAGATGTTTACCATCAACCGTCTGGGTCTATCGCCGTAGCTTCGCCGTTGCCTGGGATAATCGAAAGTCCCCATTCCGGCGTTCGTATAATAACCAGGCGCGCTGGCTACTGGAAAGATGGCTCGATGGTATTGCGTTGGCGGCATAAGCATTCCTGGCCACAGAGAAAAACTTCCGCCTGATTCAAGGTTACAAGGATCTTTGGATGCTCAAAGCGAGGCTGAATGAAATGGCCGTTGATATCGGTAAGAAGGTTGCATGACAATGACTGAAAATATTAACCACCACCCACTTTCAACTGAATTTGGGACAGGCTCAAATGGATATGCAATGAAGATAGCTTATCATGTGGTTAGCAGTGATACAGGGCTTGCTCCTAATCCCTTTCACGGTTTTTGCACACAAGCTCTATGCACGCCAAGTCACATGAATGCAAAAATAGAAATTGGAGATTGGCTGTTAGGGGTGTCGTCAATTTCTGAAGGATCACGAAATCTGGTGTATGCCATGAAGGTTACTGATGTTACTTGTATGGCTGATTATTCAAATAATCCCAAATATGCGAAGAAAATACCATCACCCAATAAAATGCCTTATGAAAGTTATTCCGGAGATAACATGTATTCAGTTATGAACGGTGGTTCCACTGATTTTGCAGATTGGACTAGGAGAGCTGACCCATCCAATTTCCATACTTCAAAAGCAAATTTTCGTCAAGATATTGGCGAATCCGGAACGCTTGGCAAGGTGAGAAATAGTGGTCTGGGTAATACAATATTTATATCAGACCAGTTTTGGTATTTTGGATGCGCTCGAATTAAATCCTGGGACCCACTGCAAAGTAAAATAACCAAGAAACTGGAGATAAGCGCTCGCGGCATAAGGTATTTCGATGAAAATTGGACTGGAAGTTACGTTATTGGGTTGCTACATAAAATAACAAGTACGCATAAGCATTTGTGCCGAAGTAGAAATGAGCCAAATAAAAGTATGGGTATGTATGGGTGGCCTAAAGATGCAACCCAGAGTTGCCCTCATAATAATCATAATCAAGCTTCTTTCTCATGTTGCGACCCCGCGGGGATGTGCTGTGAGATAGCTACTTCGGATGTAGAATTAAATGAAAGCCGCTCTTGTTAGGATTGGGATTGACGGATCGTATGGCAAATGGAATGCTCCCTCAGATATTTGCTCAAAAGAATTTGTGTATATCCCCATCCCTGAAACTGGCACATTTGCCCCCGGGATGGAAACGCACTATTCAGCCTTTAACACTGCTCTTGCCAAATTTCCGTTAGCATGCAATAAGGGTATTGCAAAGGGGAGCGTAATGCTTCCTGGGAACATTGCCGGGGGAAATACACACCTTGATCCTGATTTTGAATATTTATCCTATGGCGATGATGGGAAATATCGGGGAAGAAAAATATCTGACTTCAAATCTGGTGACCTGATTGTATTTTACGCCGGCCTGAAATGTGTTCACACACATAAATTGGTATATGCCATTATTGGGATATATGTAGTGGATAGCGTGG
>UOGE01000010.1_pt1 | contig 20433 bp, 18 predicted proteins | sample 1989811 | NCBI WGS metagenome assembly UOGE01 (sample SAMEA4712198, study PRJEB27164) | hydrothermal vent metagenome | biome: marine basaltic hydrothermal vent biome; feature: marine hydrothermal vent; material: mineral | place: Pacific Ocean | collected 2011-06-14/2011-07-23 | depth 1691 m | reverse complement strand
GTATCCTTATGTTTGTGTACACAGGGAAAATTGAACAAATGGTAGTGATATAGTTCCCCCCCCCCTCTAAATCCCCTACCTAAAACTAATCACCTGCGTCTCTTCTGGCAGGGCGAGGGCTACTCAATTGTCACCCCGGACTCGATCCGGGGTCTCAGCCTTTAAAAGAATGAAACCAGATGCCGGATCGTAGTCCACCCCTTTAGGGCACACGCGGCATGACAGAGCAGGATCAGGCGTGAGGAGCGCAATTTGCGCCATTGCCCCACATCCCTCGCGATCATCACTTATCGGGCCCCAAAAGAAGTGTCATTTCTTCCCCTTCTTCCTTTTCTTCTTTTTCGCCAGGGCCCAGTCGAAGGCCTGGTCGGCCGATTTGGCCAGATGAAAAGTCATTGTTTTGCGGATATGGTCGGGGATATCCTCCAGATCTTTTTCGTTTGTGATCGGGATTATCATCTCCTTTATTCCGGCGCGATGGGCCGACAGGGCTTTCTCTTTTAGCCCGCCAATAGGCAAAACGCGCCCGCGCAACGTTATTTCCCCTGTCATGGCGATATCTTTACGGACAGGCACATCGCTTAACGCCGATAGTATCGCCGTGGCGATTGTGATACCGGCCGAGGGGCCATCCTTGGGGACCGCTCCCGCCGGAACGTGCACATGTATATCGGTTTTACCGGCGAAATCCTCGTCAATCCCGTACCGCTTCGCTTTCGACCGGATATAAGTGAGCGCCGCCTGGGCCGATTCCTTCATCACATCGCCGAGCTTGCCGGTGAGCATCAGCTTGCCGCCACCACGCATGGGGGTCGCCTCCACCAGCATGATCTGCCCCCCAGCCATGGTCCATGCCACGCCGGTCGCCACTCCCACCATGCTATGCTCCTGCTCCACCTCCGGAATATAGACCCGGGTTCCCAGATATTTATGCAACGTATCCGGTTTTATGCTGTGCGCATGCTTTTTGCCGCTGGCGACATCTTTGGCCACCTTGCGGCATATGTTGGCGATGGTGCGCTCCAGGTTGCGCAGTCCCGCCTCGCGCGTATAGCTCCGGATGATTATGCGAATGGCCTTGTCGGCGAACCTGATATGCTTTTTAGCGATTCCATTTTCATCAAGTTGCCTCGGGATGATGTATTTTTTTGCGATGTGAAGCTTTTCATCTTCGGTGTATCCTGCGAGGCTTATCACTTCCATTCTGTCAAGTAACGCAGGGGGGATGCTATCGACCATGTTGGCCGTAGTTATAAACATGACATTAGTCAAATCGAAAGGCGCCCCGAGGTAGTGATCCACGAACGCGTGATTTTGCGCAGGGTCCAGAACCTCCAGCAGGGCGGAACTGGGGTCGCCCCGGAAATCGGCGCCCAGCTTGTCTATCTCGTCCATCATGAATACCGGGTTATTGGAACCACAGGTTTTTAGTCCCTGGATGATCCTTCCCGGCAACGATCCGATGTATGTCCTGCGGTGGCCCCGTATCTCCGCCTCGTCCCGCACTCCGCCAAGGGATATCCGCGTGAACTTGCGCTCCAGAGCCCTCGCGACCGATTGGCCCAGCGAAGTTTTACCCACCCCGGGCGGACCGACGAAACAAAGGATCGGCCCCTTCGCTTTTTCTTTAAGCTTTCGCACCGCCAGATATTCGAGTATCCGCTCTTTCACCTTTTCGAGGTCGTAATGATCTTCGTCAAGGACCTGCCTGGCCCTTTTTATATCTATGTTGTCTTTTGTGGCCCTGGACCATGGAAGCTCCACCATCCATTCAAGGTATGTTCGCGCTATCGTGGCCTCGGCCGATTCGGCGTGCATTTTCCCAAGACGGCTCAGCTGCTTTTCCGCCTCTTCCTTAACCTTAGGCGGCATCCCGGCTGTCTCTATCTTTTCCTCGAATTCGCTCAGCTCCTCGCTCTTTTCATCGATATCGCCAAGCTCTTTTTGAATCGCTTTCAGTTGCTCGCGCAGATAATATTGCCGCTGGCTTTTGCTCATCTCCTGCTGGGCCGTGTCTTGTATTTTTGCCAGCACGCTTAGCGCCTCTATCTCTTTTCCCAAAAAGTTCGAAACCTTTTTCAGCCGCCTGGAAGGGTTGATCGTTTCAAGCGCAGCCTGGGCGTCTTCCACCTTAAGGCCTATGTGAGCGGCGATGATGTCCGCCAGCCTGTCTGGCGCGTCGAGGTTTTCCACGACCAGCAAAATATCGGGGGGGATCTGCATCCCCAGCTTTATTACAGCCTCCAGCTGGGTGCGGACGGCGCGCACTATCGCTTTGTTTTTAAGGTTGTTTGATCCCTCTTTCTTTTTTGCTGGCGCCGTTTCGTCTATAACGTCAATTTTAACGTTATAGAACGGGCCGGTCTTGACGATGTCTTTCACCTTTGCTCTCGCCACCCCCTGCACAAGTATCTTCACACGGTCGTCCTCGAGCTTGAGCATCCGTATCAGCATCGCCACAGTGCCGACTTCATACAGGTCTCCCGGCCCGGGATCGTCTACGGATGCGTCTTTTTGAGCGATAAGGAGCATCATCCTGTGTGTGGCGAGGGCTTCGTCAACCGCTTTTATAGAGGCCTCCCTGGCGACAAAAAGAGGGATCGCCATAAACGGGAACAGCACAATGTCGCGCACCGGCAAAAGAGGGAGGGAATCGGGGATGTCTATATCCTCCTGAGACCCGGAGGGATTCTTTTTTTCTATCTTGACCGCCATTTTTTTGGGCATGGTTAATTACATTCTTTTATTCGATTGTTATCTGCCGGGCCGATTTTCTTCTGTCGATGACTTTCGGCGCTTTAATGGTCAGCGTCCCTTTATCGAAAGAGGCCGTGATATTGTTTTTATCGATCGCGGCGGGGAGCTTCACCAGGCGGCGAATCGGCCCGAACTTGCGCTCCATGCAAAGATAATTCACCTTTTCGCCCTGGTCGATCACGTCCTTTTTTATCCCTTCGATGGCCAGCGTCTCCCCCCTGATGGCGATAGTTATATCCGAAACGGTGATGCCTGGGATATCCATCTCCCAAACGAAAGCGTCTTTCGTTTCATATACGTCCATGGGGACAAAGCAGGTTTCGCCCAACTGATCGGTCTGCTCAAGGAAGGCTCCGGCTCCTCTTTTCATAACTTCGCGCACTATGAAAACCTGCCCCGATTTTTTCCAGAATCCCGAACCCATATCGGCCACCATTTTAATGACTTAAATAGTATCAGTAAAATGTTACCACAAAGGGACGCCGGTAAGCCCCGGCGAGGTTTTCGCTCCCCCCAGGCAAAAGATCGATAGCGCCCTACAGCTTTAGCTCTTTCAAATATTTCCGAAACCCTGGGCCCAGGTCGTCCCGGCGCAAGGCGAACTCCACCGTTGCTTTCAAAAACCCCAGCTTGTCGCCAGCGTCGTAATGGGCGCCCTGGAATTCACAAGCATACATAGGCCTCGCCCCAAGCATGGCGCTCAAAGCGTCGGTGAGCTGTATTTCACCCTTCTTATCCGGTTTTGTGTTTTCGATGAACCCAAAAATATCTGGGGTCAGGACATATCGCCCGACTATGGAAAGATTGGAGGGGGCCTCCTCCATTGGCGGCTTTTCCACCATAGCCTTGATCCGGCTCAGCCGCTCCCCGACAGGCTCCGGGTCTATCACCCCATAGGATGAAACCGCCTCCATAGGAACCTGCTTCACGGCGATAACCGGGTCGCCCTTCTCTTCGAAAATATCGATCAGCTGGCCGATGCCGGGGCGCGATTCACAATGGATTATGTCATCCCCCAATATCACGGCGAAAGGTTCGTCCCCCACAATATTTTTTGCCCGGCCAATGGCGTGCCCCAAACCGTTTGGCTCTTTCTGGCGGATGTAAACAAAGTCGCACAGGTCTGTCACACCTTCAGAGGTTTTTAAAAGTTCGCTTTGCCCTTTTTGTTTTAATATGCTTTCCAGCTCATAAGCGTTGTCGAAATGATCCTCGATCGAGGTTTTGTTTCGTCCGGTGACCATGATGATCTGCTCTATTCCGGCGGCCACGGCCTCTTCTACCACGTACTGGATCAGTGGTTTATCCACAAGGGGAAGCATCTCTTTTGGAGATGCCTTGGTGGCGGGAAGGAACCTGGTTCCAAGCCCCGCCACAGGAAACACGGCTTTGGTGATTTTCATTTGGTTATAACCCCTCTGTTTGAGCTTCCCTCAAATAAAATGCTTGTAAAAACAGATAGATAGAAAACTCACAGAATGTAGCCCATACGCGATTCAATGTCAACGCTTTATGGAAGAGGGGCGACACAACAGCCCCGGATTTTAGAAGATGTCAGAGCCACCTGTTTTTCTGGGGAGAGGAGGCGGAGGCGAATTTCTCCTCCTCTTTCAGGGCCTGGGCCATTTTCTGCGCGATCTCTTCAGACTTGACTTTATAAGTCTTGTTTTTTATCTCACGCTTGAATCGAGCAACCAGGTCTGTCCTGATTCCGATCATATCACCCATATCGCCTCTTTAAAAATAATCACCGTTATAATCGCCTTGTCAGTTTTAATATCGGCAGAAAATCTGAACTTCATTAGACATTTTTCTGTCCTGGGGCTAAAGTTTTAACGCTCAATAATACAATTGATTAAACTGTTTTGAGGTTTGAAACCGTCAGGATTCCAACTTAAAAAGAGAAATATTTAATAACAATGGAGAGTAGGGTTATGCTCTTAAATCACCTGGAGTGGTTGGTTTGGCTATTAAAATTACTTAGCGCTAAATAGCTGTTTGATGCCATACAGCCACCGCAACATGTGTTTAGTGTTTTTAAACCGGGCAAAGGTCAGGAGCTCACCTTGCAGGCAAGGTGGATATCGTCACGCGTTAAAAATCGCTTTTTCTCGCCTACGAGGAATAAACCACCAATGCAGGTGCGCTACGGCTAGCCCCACCTGTCCGAGAATGTCAACTTATCCAAATTCAGCCGGTTAGCCCAGCCAGCGGATTCCAACTCCGGTTCATCGTAAAACTCCTTTGGAATACCGACACAGAGATAGGCGACAGGGATTATATGGTCCGGTATACCGAGTATCTTCTTAAGGCTTTCCTTCCTCACTATACTCACCCACCCGACACCAACGCCTTCGGCCCTTGCCGCCAGCCAGATATTCTGGACGGCGCAACATACGCTGTAAACATCTGTTTCCGGCATACTATGCCTTCCTATCACATGTGGCCCGAACCGCGATGGGTCACAGGTGACACAGATGTTCACCGGGGCTTCCTCTATACCTTCAAGCTTGAAGCTTTTGTATTGCTCTTTCCTCTCGCCCTCAAAATATTCAGAAGCGGCATTATGCTCAAGCAGAAAAGAGTCCTTTACCTTTTTTTTAATCTGGGGATCCCTTATTACAATAAAATTCCACGGCTGCATATACCCGACCGAGGGGGCATGATGAGCCGCTTTTAGTAACCTTTGAATAAGATCATCAGGTATTTTGGCATCTTCAAAGCTGCGCACATCCCTTCTTTTGAATATCGCTTCGTAAACGGCATCAATTTTTTCTTCTGGAAACCGTTCTTTAAAATCCATCAAACAGCCCCCGATACGTTTGCGCTTTATCCATTTGTAGTCTTTCCCGGCGCCAGAACCTGCAATCTGACATTTCCCGTATAATTTTATTTTATTGTTCCAACGGCCTGAATCTTATCAAATTCGGAAAAAAAATGTGTAGCCGATTTCACTCATTCGATTCTCCTGAAAAAGATTGGTCAAACCGTTTTTCCCTTTATTACGCAAAGGTTTTGCCAGCGCCTCACTGCCGGGCCGCTCTTTTCTTCATGGCGTCGATTATGGCGTCATCTATCCGGACATGGATAGTTTTATCCTGGGTCACCATCACTTTGCCGGGCGGGGCGCCCTTGATTCGCCGGACGCTTTTCGCGTAACAATAGGTCACCTCCCCTTTGCCGGCTTTGGCCGCCCTGGAATATTTAAGGGCCAGCATCGCCCCCTCTTTCAGCGAATTCGGCGGAAGCTCCTTTAACCCTTTGGGGAATTTCACCAGCGTGTGGGAGCCGGGATAGTCGCGCGCGTGGAGCCAGAGGTCTCGTCCGTTTGCGATTTTGAAGGTGATTTCGTCGTTCTCCCTGTCGCTCCTCCCTGTAAGCGCCAGAAATCCATCGGATGTGACGAACCGCCTGGGACCACCTTCGCCCTTCACATGTTTACTTTTGCTCGATTGCTTTTTTAATTTGGGAGGAGGGGGAATATATTCTCCCAACTCGCTTAAAACGTCGGCCGAATTAATCTTTTCGATCTTTTCCTTAAGCTCCCTCTCTTTTATCGACAGGGACTCAAGATCGGCCTCGACCCTTGGTCCCCCTTTTTGATATTTTCTAAACAGTTTGTAATAGCGGCTAACGTTTTCGAAAGGTTTTAGAGCCGGGTCGATGGCTATTTCGATTTCGTTTTGATCTTCACTTGCGGGATCTGTCGCCCGCACGAGCGGCGCCCCTTTTTTTATTTTATGGAAGTTAGCCTGCAAAATATCGCCGATATTTTTATGGCCAGAATATTTTTCAAGCTCCTCCTTTCTTTTGCGCAATTCCTTTATACGCTTCATCGTTTTTTTGAGATCCGCTTTTAACGGGGCGAGCGCCTTTGTCTTTGCGCGGGCCAGCTGGTCGTCACGGGCGATTTTTTTATATTCCTCCTCCAGCGCAAAGTTAAACTGAAACTTGTTTTCCCCGGTCGATTCAATATTCACCTTCGGCGCCTCACTATCGCCCCTGTCAAAATTCGGTTGCAGGGGAATATAACGCTTTCCTGTCTGGTTACGTGATTTGCGGCCTAAAGCTATGGCGATCACTTTCTCTTCACTATCGATCAGGTAGAGGTTGCCGGTGGTTCCTGTGAACTCGGCGATCAGGGACCACCTGATCTCCTCTCCGCCAAAATCGAGCCGGACGACCCGGTCCTCATTTATCTGGCGGATGGAAGACAGGCGGGTGCGAGTGATTGTCTTTTTCAAGGTGTTTGCGAAAGAGAGGGTGTCTATCCTATTTTTCGGCGGCTCTTTTAATAAATGAAGCCGGCCATGGAGCGGGGAGAGTGATATCAGAAGAAAAAGGTTGTCCGATTCCTTTCTTAGTTGCAGGGCCAGGTCGAACTCGTCGAGCTGTATAATCTTGTTGACGAAAGCGCCATCTATCCCCCGCGACAGTTCGTTCGTCACCATTTGCAGTTGAGCGCGTGAAATGTTCATTTAAATTCCGGATGAAGTTTTAGCGTTTCCTCAATAAACCTTTTGCTATTGTATTGGTATATGGGTTCAAAGTTTACGTTAAAAAAATCTCCGAAATGTTCGTCGAAAAGTCTGGCGGCTCTCTCGTCTCCATCGTCCACAAACCAGAACTTCATTATGCGCCCGTAATCGCTCAGCTCCGGCCATGTGAACAGGTCGATTCCCGGTGGCCCGTCCCGATAGAAGGAATCTATAAATCCGAAAAGTTTCAGCTTCTCCCCCAACGGTATCCAGGCGACGTAAAGAGGATCTTTTGAGGGGAGGCGCTTTATCTCGTATTCCACCTCTTCCCCGCCACTATCAGGCCCATAGACAACATCCCTCCCCGATGTCAAAGCGAATCCCCTCCCTGTGATCACATATGAAAAATCGGTGGGATCGCCCACCGTTGCGTGTTCCGCCGGGCGATCGCCTTCTGGCGCCGGGTACGGCTCGTTGGACCTGTCGGCAAACCCGATCGAAGCGTGGCCATCTTTTGGAAGCGGCGCATCCCTCCCGAACAGATACACCCTGAAATGGTTGTGTTGCGCCAGGATGAGGGCTATCGGTGTCAGCCGCTCCTCTTTTTGGGCCAGCGCGATGGTGACGGCGCCATGTATGTCGAGCTCGTGCCATCTGTCCGGGTCGCCCGCAATGGCGCCGGCCAGGCTTTTATACCATGCCAGCTTTTTCGGGAGGCCGCTGGCAGGGAATATGAAGCTGTATTTGATGAATACAAAGGGGATAATCTTCTTTCCGATGGAGACATTTTCCCTGTAGACCCTGGCATAGGCGACCGGACTCCCCGAAAGCCGGGTGGGCCCGGTATAGTCTAGATAGACGCCGTTGGTTCTTTCCATCCGTTTCACATCTTCCCTCGACGGGTTATCGATTATAATTTCGTTATTTTTCAGGCTGTTTCTCACAACGCACCTGGGGAGATAGTCTTTATAAAAATCTATAGGGTGTCCGCTCCCCGGGGCCGCGTATACCTTTGGGCTGAAACGGATAATGATATCAAGGTCCTGGGGGTCCTGAAGGTCACCAAAATCTTCCGGGTCGAAATCGGGATATGTCAGGGGGAGCAAAAACCGCTCCGCCATCTGGCCCCAGTCCCGGGTTTCGGCGCGGCCTAAATTTGCGCTGATTGAGACTATAATTAAAAAAAAAGAGAAAATGTGGAATAACATATCCATTCAATCCCGTCTTATCCAGTATGTGGCTGTGTAAAGGCGCGTTGAAAATCGCTGGATCATTATATCCCGGTTTTTCAATCGTTTACACAGTGGAGCACATTATTTACAAAGTTGAGGGTTAATACTCTATAATCTAAAACTGTTTTTTTACATGAAAACCGTTTGGATTGAGTCTAATCGATTTTATTAATTTACTATGGAGATATAAATGCGATTCATCAAGTCATTACTCGTACTGACAATCACTGCCTCCTTCCTGGTGATAGGAGCTGGCGCTGGAAACACAGCATATGCGGGTAACCCATGTGCGAAAAATGCATGTAATCCGTGCGCCAAAGGGCACAAGCACAACCCATGCGCCAAAAATGCGTGCAACCCGTGTGCAAAAAACGCTTGTAATCCATGCGCCAAAAACGCGTGTAACCCCTGCGCCAAAGGGCACAAGCACAACCCCTGCGCCAAAGGACACAAGCACAATCCGTGCGACAAGGGGCACATGCACAACCCATGCAATCCATGTAAGAAATAGCCACTTTGTTTGTTGCGCCTTGGGAGGGGAATTATTCCTTCCCGGGGCGGCTTAAAAACATATGTCAAGTCAGGGGGTATAAATGGTAGTAATCAGATTCTGTTTAGGAATAACCACTCTCGCAATTCTTCTCGTTTTTGGCTTCGGCTCTTCGGACAACGCCTACGCGGCTAATCCATGTAACCCATGCGCCAAAAATGCGTGCAACCCATGCGCCAAAAATGCGTGCAACCCGTGTGCAAAAAACGCGTGTAACCCATGCGCAAAAAACGCGTGTAACCCGTGCAACCCGTGCGCTTCAGCCCCGTCCAAGCCGATCCGATCGATACATGTTACAGATTGGAACAAGCTGGTCGCCAAGGGAAAAGCCTTGTGGAACAACGAGGACCTTGGTAAAAGCGGTTTGGCGTGCATGACCTGCCACGACGAGTACGAGAGGCTCAACGTAGACAAGCATCAGGGCCAGTGGCCTCATGCTGTCAAGATGACAAACGATATCGTAACGCTGGATCAGATGATCAACTTTTGCATGATCAACCCGATGGAGGGTTCTCCGCTCGATTCCAATGGCGTGGAGATGACCGCCATGGCGGCTTACTATCGCGAGTATGTGAAGGCCTACAAGCCCGAAAACCCATGCGCCAAAAACGCATGCAACCCGTGCGCGAAAAATCCGTGTGGCGGGAACCCTTGCGGGAGGTAGTGGAAGAACATATCTATCTTCCATGAAATATAGCTAAGTTGAAAAGGCTTTTTTTTATTGCGATAATGTCGGCGGTTTGGCCAATTACCGGTTGGGCCGCCGATTTTTCTTTTGAAAAACATTGGGAACTCCCCATTCCTCTACAGGGCGAGGCGCCGGCCAGCTTTTCCGATCTGGAAAAATCGCTCCATCCGGAAGATTGCGGAACATGTCACGAACAGCAACTGGCCGACTGGGAGAAAAGCCGCCACGGCAGGTCTATGGGGCCTGGCGTCGTCGGGCAACTGGGCAAACCGTGGCTGGACGAATCGACCACGGAACTGTGCCTCGATTGCCATGCCCCGCTGGGTGAGCAGAGGATTTTCAGCAAAGCCACGGGATATGGGCCCAACCGTCATCAAGACCCGAAACTGACAGCTAAAGGGCTGGTTTGCGCCGCATGCCATGTGCGCGGGCACAAACGGTTTGGCCCCACGCCAAAAGGGGAAAGAATAGAAGACCCCCCTCATGGAGGATTTGTGGAAGCGCCAGACTTTGGTAATTCCGAATTTTGCAGGCCGTGCCATCAGTTCGAGCCGACCGATAACCGCGTAGACGGGAAACTGCTGGAAGACACGTATGAGCAGTGGAAAGCGAGCCGATATGCAAAGGAGGGGGTGCAGTGCGCCAATTGCCACATGCCGGGCAGAAGGCACCTGTGGAAAGGGATACACGACGCCGAGATGGTGAAGAAGGGGCTTAAAATTGAAACCGAGCGGACGGGATCGAAGCTTCGCGTCACCGTGGTGAATAGTGGTGTGGGGCACCTTTTCCCCACATATGTGACGCCGCAGGTGAAGGTGGAGGCTCATGTTCTGGAGGGGGATAAAATAAAAGTTGTCGGCGCCGATTATATCGGATGGTTTATAGAGTTAAACCTGTCTGGCTCACGATACGATACGCGCATCCCCCCGGACGGGAAATGGGAGACCACGTTCGCCATACCGGAGGGGGTGGAAAAAGGGTTTTTCCAGGTGACCATCACCGTATACCCGGACGAGTTTTATAATAGGTTTTTCAATTCCCTGGCGAATAACCCCCCACAAGGGGTCGATATCAAAAAGATAAAAGCCGCCCTCAGGGAGACCGAAAGCTCGTCTTATGTTTTATATAAGAAATCGTGGAGGTTGGGGGAGCGGTAATGACTTTTACCGGTGATTAGCTGACCCTCTTTTAACTTTTCCCACTGGCGCCCCTCCCTCTTTATCTATTCCCCCATTATCCTTTTAAAAAAACCGCTCTCCTTTTTCTTTTCTTTTGGCGCCATGGCTTCAAGCTCCTCTGGCGTCGGCTTCACCTTGCTTAAAACAAGCCACGCAACCGGCCTGCCGGAGGAGCCGCAGGCGCTCGATTGCAAAGGGTCGTACATCTTCACCATTTGCGGGTTTTCGGGGGTGTGGACATACGTGTATGGAAAGGTGGCGCTAAGAAGGTTTTTCGATTTTACATCGCCCAGCATGGAAAGCATTCGCGCCGCCGCGGCTTTATCATCGATCGTTTCAACCCGCCCGGCGCCATCATCAACAGTCACAGCGAACCATGAACCGGTCAACGATTGCGCCAGCTTTTTATACTCATCCTCGGCCAGGAGGCCGCGAAGGCTCCCATTAAAAAGGGCGCCGAACGATTCTTTTTCATGCATGTAAAACTCCCTGGTCTATTATCGCATTATAGACCAGATCCATGCGAAACTCACCCCCCTCCCGCTAGAGGATCCGGGACCTATGTAATCCTCCGGCGTCAGAACGCCTTTTCTTTACCAGCATATCCGCCACGGGCGTTAACCCCCGCCAAAAAACCGCTGGCCCCTTGCATGGAGCTTTTGATAGTGCATAATGGTTAAACAGTCTGTTGCTGTTTGATAAAATCATTAAGTAGCCCATAGGAGAAACTGTCATGGCGAATTTTGACTCAGCGAATTATGTCGATATACAAAAGCAAGATTGGAACATAGCGGCCAGCGGATGGGAGAAGTGGGACAATTGGCTTGATGAAAACATGAGCGAGCTCAACTCCATATTGACAGGTTATGCAGGGGTCGCCCAGGGGCACAAAATCCTGGATCTCGGCTCCGGCACAGGCTATCCCGCCATTCACGCGGCCAGGGAGGTGGGGGCCGGAGGGGATGTTGTGGGGCTTGACCTGGCGGACCGAATGCTGGAAGTGGCCAGAAAAAAATCGGCTGATGAGGGTGTGGAGAACATAACGTTTAAAACGTGCGACATACGCAAGATACCTTTTGATAACGAAAGCTTTAACGCTATCACGTCGAGGTTTTGCTTCATGTTTCTACCTCATTTGAGCGACACGTTGTCAGAGGCGCTAAGGGCCCTCAAACCGGGGGGCAAGATAGCAGGGGCGGTGTGGGCCTCGGTGGATGATAATCCCGCTTTCACCCTTCCTGTCGGCGTTATAAAGGAATATGCGGATGTCCCCCAGCCAGACCCCCAGGCTCCCGGCCTTTTCGCCCTGGCCGAGCCAGGCAAGCTGAAGAGGGCGATGGAGAATGCCGGATTTTCGGATGTCACCGAAAAGGAGATCGGGATAACCTGGAAATATGAATCGGGCGAGATATTTGTGCAAAGCTTCAAGGAGCTGGCGGCGCCGATGAAAGCGCTTTTTAACAGCCTGCCGGCCGATCAAAGGGAAGAGGCGGAAAGCCGGATCGCCCAGGCGGCAGAGCGGTATCGCGCTGATGATGGAATTGAAATACCGGGCATGACCCTTGTTGTGACCGGCAGAAAATAGACAATTAGCCTACTGGAGGCCGGTGTTTGCGCTGTTCCATGTGGCGGGCCCCTCGTTGCAGTTAGGATGGCTTACCACGGCGTTCCAGCTGGTGATATTCCCGGCAGAGGAGACCAGCACAACGCCGGTTGTCCAGGAAAAATTGGGGACATTGCTCCCTCCTCCGGTTGTCAGGGTCGCTTGCAAATAAGTGTCGTTATCATAAAAATAGGCCTCCTGGCTGATGGCCAGATTAGCCAGATCGGCCTTTAAAGCGGCGCAGTAGGACTTTGCCCTGTATGACGAAAACTGCGGGATAGCGATTGTGGCGATTATCCCGACAATGGCCACCACCACAAGAATTTCTATGAGAGTGAAACCTTTAACCAGCGACCGTCTGTTTGTTTTCATAAAATCCATTCGATACGATTGTTTCAAGTATTGTTTTTATCAGTTTTACTGGAGGGTCATCTCTTTCACGTGGGCTTCCACCGATCTCGCCAAAGCGTCAACATTGTATCCCCCCTCCAAAAACGATATCATCCGCCCCGATGCGCTTTTTTCGGCCAGTTCGCGCAATCTTTCCGTCATCACCTTGTATCCATCTTCTGTAAGGGAAAGCCCGGCCAGAGGGTCGTCCCTATGTGCGTCGAACCCGGCGGAGATAAAAACAATCCGGGGTTCAAACTTTGTGAGCGCAGGGATGATTTTTTTATCAAATATCGACAGTATCTCTTCGTCGGTTGTCCCTTCCGATAGTGGAAAGTTCAAATTTGTCCCCTTCGCCTCCCCTTCGCCGGTTTCATCGGGGCTCCCGGTGCCGGGATAGTGATATTCCTGATGGGTCGACACATAATAGACCTTCGGATCGTTATAAAAGGAATTCTGGGTTCCATTGCCATGATGTACGTCGAAATCTATAATCGCCACCCTATCCAAGCCATGATTTTCTGTGGCGTGTCTGGCGGCGATGGCTACATTATTGAATATGCAAAACCCCATCGCCCGGTCCGCCTCGGCGTGATGGCCCGGCGGTCGGCAGGCGATGAATGCGCGATTATATTCTCCGCCCAGCGCCTGGTCCACCGCCATTGTTCCCGATCCCGCCGCCATCAGGGCCGCCTCCCACGACCTGGGGCAGACTGTTGTGTCGGCGTCGAGATGGGTGACTCCTCGCTTTATTTCGGCTTCGGCGAACTTCGTGTAACCGGCCGTGTGGACAAGCTCTATGTCGGCGAGCCTGGCCGGTTTTGGCGTGGGCCAGACGAGCTCCCCTGCGAAGGCCGCCCCTCTTAGTCTGGGGACAATCGCCTCAAGCCTGGCGGCGCATTCCGGGTGCGTTCCGGCGCCGTGCTCCAGGAAGACAGGGTCATAATATATCGCGACTTGGCTCATCTATCATCCCTGAAAACGAGTTTGTATTGGTAACTCAAGAACGATAATACCATGGCTAAGGATTTTCAGTAAACCGCATTGGACAAAGGTTTATGGAAAGGATACAATTTATCCCTTTTGCTATTGGAGACTGGAAACAATGAGAATTTTAACTTATACAATATTTACAGCTTTCCTGGCGGCGGCGCTTTATCCAGCCGTGCAATCCGCGCCCGCTCATGCGGCGCCGAAAGTTGCATCCGCAAAAACACAAGCCAAAGGGGATCATAAAAAGAAAGGCAAGAAAATGGAGAAAGTTGCGATTCTGGCCACACGCCACGGGAAAATAGTTATAAGGTTCAAGCCCGATGTGGCGCCGGGCCATGTGAAGAACTTTATAAAACTTGCGGAAGAGGGATATTATAACGGCACAACGTTTCATCGTGTGATCCCCAAATTCATGATCCAGGGGGGCGATTCCAACACCAAGGACGCCGATGCCAGGCAGACTCATGGCATGGGAGGCCCCGGATATACGATCGACGCAGAGTTTAGCGATACGCCCCACGACAGGGGAATAGTATCGATGGCTCGCGCGCAAGACCCCAATTCCGCCGGCTCACAGTTTTTCATCTGTGTGAACGATGCTCATTTCCTGGACGGGCAATACACAGCTTTTGGCGAAGTGATTGAAGGGATGGACGTGGCGGACAAAATCGTCGCCGAAAAACGGGACGGGAACGATAATCCGCTGGAACGGGTGGAGATGCAGGTCACAATCGAAGAACGCGAATTTTAATCAAACAGTTTTTATGCCGGACGGGGGATCTATCTCTTCGTCCGGTTTTTTTATCGGGACGGCCCTAGGCATATACATTATGCTCAGCTAGTATGCTGGCAGTCACATCAAAAGGGGGACGCGCCCTTACTCCATTGTCGCCCAATCAGGGAACACGTTGATATCGATATCGAGGATGATGTTTCCCAGAAAATATGTGGCGGCGGTGATGATTACCACCCCTATGAGATTAAGCATAAAGCCTGCTTTCGCCATCTCCCATATTTTCACCCTTTGCGTCCCGAAGATGATGGCGTTAGGGGGGGTGGCCACCGGGAGCATGAATGCCGAGGAGCAGGCCAGCGTGCCGGGGATCATTAATAATAACGGGTTCACCTTGATCGCCACCGCAAGGGAGCCAAGAACCGGAAGAAGCATTTCGGTGGTGGCGGTGTTCGAGGTGAGCTCGGTTAAAAATGTCGCCAGAAGGCATATCGCCGCGACTATAGCCAGAGGATGAAACGCGCTCACCACGTCTAGCTGACCTCCCATCCACATCGCCAGCCCCGATTCCTTGAAACCCTTGGCAAGGGCGAACCCTCCACCGAACAGCAGGACAATGTTCCACGGCAGTTTGGCGGCGGTTTCCCAATCCATTATTTTTTTGCCCGGCTCGGCCTTTGAGGGGATGAGGAAAAGGAATATGGCCATGCAGATGGCGACCGTGCCATCGTTGATATATTTCGGGTTTGGGAAGAGCCCGGCCCAGCCAGGTATATGGTAATCGCCAATATCGATGTTTTTCCTGAAAATCCACAATACCGCCAGCGAAACAAAAACAATAAGAACCGCCACCTCCTCAAAAGTTATCGGGCCAAGGTCTTTATACTGTTTATGAAAAGAGTTCGTCTCCAGCTGGAAATCTTTTTTATCTGGGCGGAAAGCGAAATAGAGATAGCCCCATGTGATAAACAAAAAAATGAGCGAAGCGGGGAAAGCGAAGAAAAACCAGTCGGCAAACGAAATTTCCGGCGCGCCGGGGAATATGACCGTCAGAATCCGGGCGAAAGACATGTTGGGCGGGGTGCCGACGAGCGTGGCGATACCTCCGATCGAGGCGCTATAGGCGACCCCCAGGAACACACCAACCGAATATTTATGGACTTTTGATCGACCAATGCTTTCCTCGAGATTGATAATGATCGCCAGGGCTATCGGCGCCATCATCATCGCGGTCGCCGTATTCGATATCCACATAGATAGAAACCAGGTGGCCACCATAAACCCCAACAGCATCCCGGCGGGACGCATCCCGAAAACAAGAAGAATTCGAAGGGCGATCCTTTTATGCAGGTTCCATCTTTGCATTGCCAGAGCCACGATAAAACCGCCGATAAAGAGGAATATGACCCAGTTGAAATACTGGCTCGATACAGTTTTGCCGTTTAACACACCGAAAGCGGGGAAAAGGGCCACTGGCAATAGCGATGTTATCGCCAGCGGTATCGCCTCCGTGATCCACCATATCGCCATCAGCGTCGCCACCGCCGCCGCCCCGGTCACTTCCGGGTTGCCCGGGCTGAGGTCTGAGAAGAGCAGTATTGACCCGCTGGCCACAGGCCCCGCGATAAGGCCTATTTTCTGGCCTATGTTCTGTCCGCCGCTCTCTTCAGGTAATGATTGTTCCATCTTTTTGGTGTTGGTGAGTTTCAGGCGATAAAGGCAGGACAGTCTCCTGACACAATGTAGACACGCCGGTTATCCATGGCCCAATGGTATCTAACCGGGACCAATTTTACCAGAGGTTCCCCAAGATGTGAATCGATGAATGAGGTTCGGCATCAATATAAATAGACAAACAGTCCCCCAAGATCGGCGGTTGCCCCTATCCGTCCGGTCTTACGACCCGGGCGCAGGCCATCGCGGCCTAACGCCCGGGCCTTCCTTATTAATAATATTAAGTAACCCCTTGTTTAATTTGCCTTCTGGCGCCCCCTTGTTTTGCCCGATTTTAAAGCTGGAAAGGAGGCTTCAATTTGTATAAGATGTTTCTTGATTATTTGAAGGAAAATATAAACAGGGCGTACGCCCAACCGGCTATGTTAGTATGGAAAGAATATGTATTCACACGATGTAGTGATTGTTGGCTCCGGCCTTGCTGGCCTGCGGGCGGCCCTCGAGATGGTGGGGCGGCTCGACGTGGCCATCCTTACAAAAGTATATCCCAGCCGCAGTCATTCCGGCGCCGCCCAGGGGGGAGTGGCGGCATCTCTGGCCAATGTGGATAAAGACGACTCTATCGACACCCATGTGTACGACACCGTTAAAGGGGCAGACTACATTGGGGATCAGGACGCAATCGAGATTCTGTGCGGCGACGCCCAGCAGACCATCGTGGAGATGGAGCATTTCGGATGCCCGTTCTCGCGCACCGAGGAGAACAAAATCGCCCAGCGCGCCTTCGGCGGGCACACATACAAGCGCTCCTGCTATTCCGCCGACAGGACCGGCCATGCCTTGCTTCACACGTTGTATGAACAATCGATAAAAAACGCAGGTAAACTTTGCGTCTATTCCGAATGGTACATGACCCGTCTTATAATCGAAGACGGTGTTTGCCGCGGCGTGGTGGCGATGGATATCAAAACAGGCAAGCTGGAGGTTTTCCGGGCGAAGACGGTGCTGTTCGCCACGGGTGGATATGGAAGGGCTTTCCAGATAACCTCCAACGCATATGCGAACACGGGGGACGGCATCGTGGCGGCATACCGCGCGGGCGTTCCTTTGCAGGATATGGAGTTTGTCCAGTTTCACCCCACGGGGCTTTTCGGGCACGGGATATTGCTCTCCGAAGCGGCCAGAGGCGAAGGGGGATACCTTTTAAATGGAGAGAACGAGCGGTTTATGGGGAAATACGCCCCTACCAAGATGGAGCTTGGGCCGAGGGATATCGTTTCGCGCTCCGAACAGACAGAGATAAACGAGGGGCGGGGCGCCGGGCCAAACAAGGACTATGTCCTCCTTGATCTGCGGCATCTGGGAAAAGAAAAGATAATGGAAAAACTGCCCCAGATATACCATCTCGCCAAAGACTTTATAGGGGTCGACGCCATAACAGACCCTGTTCCGATCCAGCCAACGGCCCACTACTCCATGGGCGGGATCCCCGCCAATAACGATTGCCAGGTGGAGGCGGACGAGAAAGGAAACCTCATCAAAGGGTTCTTCGCCGCCGGTGAATGCTCTTGCATATCTGTCCATGGCGCCAACCGGCTGGGGACCAACTCGCTCCTTGAGGCCCTTGTGTTCGGGCGGAGGGCCGGGAAGAAAATGATGGAGCTTACGCCGGAGACTGACTGGTCGCCAATTAACGAAAAGCGGGAGATCGAGAAGACAAAAGACGAGATCGACGAGCTTATAAATAATTCGTCCAAAGAGGATATGGACAGCATCCGTAACGAATTGAAAAACACAATGACATACAAGGTGGGTGTATACCGCTCTGGCGAGGATATGACCAAGGCCACTAAACAGATAAAAGATCTCCGGGCAAGATTCAAAAATGTCCGTGTCCCGGACAGGACGAAAAACTTTAACACAAACCTTCTGGAAGCGATCGAGCTGAAACATATGCTCGAATTTTCCGAGCTGATTGTCGGCGGCGCAATGGTCCGTGAAGAGAGCCGGGGCGCCCATGCCAGGATCGATTTTCCCAAACGCGACGATGAGGAATGGATGAAGCACACCATGGCGTTTAAGACAAAAGACGGAGGATACGAGCTTAAGTACAAGCCGGTGCGGGTGACGAAATATCAGCCTGAAGAGAGAAAATACTGATGAGCGAAGTTACATTTAAAGTATTCAGGTTCGATCCGCAAAAAGATTCGATCCATCGTTATCAGGAATACAAGATCACCCTCGATCCCGGGATCACCCTTCTTAACAGCCTCAATAAAATCAAGGCCGAGCAAGACCCGTCCCTTACCTATCGGATGTCTTGCGGTTCGGCCATATGCGGCTCCTGCGCGATGCGGGTGAATGGGCATGCGTTGCTTGCCTGCAAAACCCAGGCGAGCGAGCTTGTGAAAGATGGCGTGATTCAGGTCGACCCGATCGGCAATTGCGAAGTCCTGCGCGACCTGGTGGTCGATCTGGAGCCGTTCTGGGCCTCCTTGCGCAAGGTCGACCCGTGGCTGAAACCAGACAGCCAGGATGGCCAGGAGGATGAAAGACTGCAGACACCGGATGAATTTCGTAAGATAGATTATGTGACCACCTGCATACTGTGCGGGGCTTGCTGGTCGGACTGTAATGTCAAAGAGGTCGACAAGAACTTTCTTGGCCCGGCCACACTCGCCAAGGCTCATCGGTTTATTTTTGATACAAGAGACGCCAAAACCGGGGAGCGATTGGAAAATATCAGCGAGCTTCATGGCGTGTGGGATTGCACCCATTGCGGCGAATGCTCCACCCGTTGCCCCACAGACACAAAACCGTTATCGAGGATAGAAGAAACCCGCGAAAAAGCCATGGCAAACGGCGTCCATAACAATACCGGCGCCCGCCATGCGCTGGCCTTCCGTAAAACGGTGGGCTCTAGCGGCAGGTTAAACGAAAACCTGGCCCCTGTTTTAAGCAAGGGCCTTTTCAACATTGCGGGACATATGGAAAATATGCCGGTTGGCATACGAATGTTATTGCGGGGCAAGCTTCCGCCAATATTTCATCATTCGATTGAAAAGCTGGATGAAGTGCGCAAAATATTTTCGAAATACGAGGATTATCGTAAATGACGCTAAAATACGCTTTGTTCACCGGTTGCGTCGCCAAAGGGGCGGGCAGGGAACTGATGGTCGCCACGGAGCTTGTCTGCAAAAGGCTGGGGATCGAATTGCGCGAAATGAAAGACGCCGCCTGTTGCGGGGCGGGTGTTATCAGCGAAGATAACGAAATGGCGGCCGATATCATCAACGCGCGGACATTTTCCCTGGCGGAAAGCCTGGGTCTCGACATTCTGAACATCTGCGGCACATGCCAGGGGGTTCACCGCAAATGCCAGATAAAGCTCGATTCAGACCCCGATTATAAAGCCGAAGTGAACAAGGAATTAAAAAAGGCGACCGGGCGGGAATATGCCGGAAGTGTAAAGATAAAACATTTCTACGAAGCGCTGACAGAAGATTACGGGCTTGATAAATTAAAAGAAGCTGTCACTAGCCCCTTAAGTGGCCTGAAGGTGGCGGCCTTCTATGGCTGTTACGCCATGCGGCCCCATGAATACTCCGATTTGAAAAACCCGGACGACCCGGACGAGCTTGAAAAACTTTTTGCGGCGCTAGGGTGCGAAACCATCGATTATTCCGCCCGGCTGAAGTGTTGCGGCTTCCCGATTATCATGCAAAACAAAATAAACTCGCTGGAGCTGTCTGGCAACGCGGTCTCCTCGGCTAAAGCCGCCGGGGCCGATTGCATCGCCACCCCCTGCCCGTTATGCCATCTAAACCTTGACGCATACCAGCCGGAGGCTGAGACGCAGATAGACGAAAAGCTTGGAACGCCTATTCTCCACATCCCCCAGCTTGTTGCGCTGGCCCTTGGGTTTAAACCGAAAGAGCTTAAAATGAACACGCACATCGTGCGGCCGAACGAGGCGATAAAGACTTTTTCTGGCTAAGTTAAAGAACGTCACGTCTGGGGACGTGACTGGCACGAAAGTTCTGAGCGTCGCGAATGAAGATCGTCACGGGTGGGCTCGTGACTGGCACGAAAGTTCTGAGCGTCGCGAATGAAGATCGTCACGGGTGGGCTCGTGACTGCCACGGAGGTGCGGAAGG
>UOGE01000080.1_pt1 | contig 21522 bp, 12 predicted proteins | sample 1989811 | NCBI WGS metagenome assembly UOGE01 (sample SAMEA4712198, study PRJEB27164) | hydrothermal vent metagenome | biome: marine basaltic hydrothermal vent biome; feature: marine hydrothermal vent; material: mineral | place: Pacific Ocean | collected 2011-06-14/2011-07-23 | depth 1691 m | reverse complement strand
TGGCGACGCCAGACGTAAAAAGAAAGTTAAAATACCTAAAAAGCCGAGTTATGTGGGGGCGGCGAAGTGCGACAGTTCTTGCCACGATCCCTGGTATCAGGCCTGGACAAAATCTCCCCATGGAAGAACATATGACCTCCTTAAACCGGGAATAAGGGCTGAAGCTAAAAAGAAAGCGAAGCTCGACCCGGACAAGGACTATACCGCCGATCCTAAATGCCTGAGATGCCACACAACAGGCTACAGGCAAAAGGGTGGGTTTGTGCCGGGAGAAACCAAAATCGACCCTGATGAGCCTAATCTTGAACAGGTCGGGTGCGAGATGTGCCACTCCGCCAAGGGGGGCGCACAGTTCCGCGCTTTCATGAAAAAGACGGAGGGCAAATTTAAAAGAACCGAGGTTGAAGGCTATGGCATGCGCTATGATTTCAAGAACGTTTGTAGCCGGTGCCACGAGCACAAGAACACGCCTTTCAAACCCTCCCTGGATAAAAAATATGAATTTAATTTCGAGGAGCGCAAGAAAAAGGTTCATTTGTACAAGGACTACTATAACAAGGACAATAAGGACCAGACCCATGAGATAGAGCATGGCGTAGGTCTTACCGAGAGCAAACCTCTTGAAATCGAGGATTGGGTCATCAAGGATGGTAAACTCAGGTTTACCGCGTTGCCCTGGCATAAAGGAAAACCTCGTTATAAAAAATAATGGGGTTCGGGTTCCGCCATATCCTGGTTACGCCAGGATATGGTTATGGAAGGTTGGTAAATGAAGTTTGAGAATGTTCAAACCGGAAGCGAAATATATTAACGATAACGTGATCTTTAATGAGCGATTCTCTTTAGTGAACACTATTTGGGGGGTGCACAGGGCATGACAGCTCTTTTTGAAATATTCAAGAATCCTTTAGCAAGGGTTTTTTCGGCCCGTATTGCGGGTATAAGCATGATATTCATGCTTTCATTTTTCATGGCTTGGCAAGCTCTCCCCTCTTCCCCTGCTTTTGCCGAGGAGGAGGCTGTTTTTCTGGACGAAGACGACGGCGCTGGCGAAGAGGGCGGATTCCTGGACGAGGATGAAGACGAGGGTGACGACGCCGAAGAGGCGGAAGAAGGGGAAGTGGAACTGCCTGAAGGGGTAGCGGAATTTCCCGAGTTCAGCACCAACCCGGATAATCCCAACCGGGATATGATCGACGCTGAAGACTACAACATCAAAATTGGTAAATTCCCGTATTTCGGCCTTTCCAACAGAGACGTTATATGGATATTTGCGTTGCTTCACATTCTGTTCGCCTCGTTTATTCTTGGTGTGCCGATGTTCATAATCATCGCCGAGATACTGTCGTGGAAAACAGGTGACGAACGGTATGAGCGCCTGGCCAAGGAGACGATGAAGATCGTTGTGATGTGTTACAGCTTCACCGCTATATTCGGCGTTTTCTTCCTTCTGCTTACGATCGCTTTCTATCCAAGCTTTATGACCTGGCTATTCCGGGGATTTAACAATCTTGTGACGTTCTGGTATCCGTTCATAATACTTGTAGAGACCTCTTTAATGTATGCCTACTACTATCTGTGGGAGCCACTGGAGAGAAGAAACAAAAAATGGGTGCACATCATAATCGGCATACTGCTTAACATCTCCGGCGTGTCCCTGCTTATTTTGATGGACGCCCCCGCCGGGTTCATGCTCACGCCGACAAAAATAGCCGGCACAACCCAGGGGATAGCCGCATTCGGCGAATGGGCCTGGATCTATAACTTCACCTGGTGGCCTTTAAACATACACCGCCTCATAGGCAACCTCACCTTCGGCGGATATATAGTGGGCCTCATCGGGGCATATATGTATCTCATGTCCTCGAACCAGCCGGAGGAACAGGCCTATTACGATTGGCAGGGATACATGGGGAACACCCTTGGTGTCGGGTTTATGCTTCCCCTCCCCTTCGCCGGCTACCTCTATGCATATGAGCTGTATCAATATGATGCGGCTATCGGCATGTATATCATGTCGGACAGGTTGTCGATGTTTATGCTTGTGCAGGCGGTTCTTATCGGATTTCTGTTCGTGGGGAGTTGTTACTATATCTGGGTGAGCACGAAGAGAATCGAAGGGGCCGAAACATATCTGAAAATAATGCGATACACGTTCCTGCTGATGTTCGTCTGCGCGGCAATATGGTTCGCCCCCAGGCATTTCTTCGCAACGATGATTATCGAGCCTGGGATGGTGCCCGAAGGAATGACCGACAAGGAATATCTGGCCGCAACAGAGCTCCCGGGCAACCTGGCGTTTGTGGCCCTGATGAAAGCTAAAAACACGGCGGCGCTGATTTTGATCGGGACCGTTTTGTTCAACTATATCCTTTACCGCATAGCTGTGAAAAAGGGCAGGATCATTTACGGGAAGATAAACCCGATCTCTCAATATGTGCTCATATTCCTTGCGTTTTCGGATGTATGGCTGATGGCCCTGATGGGAACGATCCGCGAGCTGGCCAGAAAAAATTACCACGTATACAGGGTGTTTAAGGACATGTCGCCAGACGCTCACACGCCCACTCTGGAATATGGCGCGGTATTGATCACAATTGTGACATGGATATTTTTCCTGATAATAAGTTTCATCATATGGATGCAGCTTAAATATGGCAGGACCAAGAGTCATTAACTAAACACAGGTTCATTAATAGGAATTTATTACTGATGAGAGATAAAGAAACTCTTACAATATTGGGCCTTGCCCCAAGGCAGTGGCTTGTGAAAATAATCGGTTTATGCATTGGCCTTGGCATTGTCATCATTGGAACGCAAAAGACCGGCTTTCCCGTTATATTCACTAAACTCTTTAGCATATACGTTGTGGCGTGTTTCCTTTTTTATGTGTTGATTGACCTTCCCCCGATGAAACCACTTAGCGGTGGAAGAGCTTTCGCCTATGCGCTGATCACGTTTTTGGGGTTCTCGTTTTTATATTCCACGGTGGCCAGGATGTTGCCCCAGTTCAACCCGAAATTCGAAATCGCTAAAATCAACAAACCGCCACTTGACCTGGGTACGGCGATCGGCCCGGAGGCTATTGCGGCGGGTATGGAAATATTTGAGGAGAATAAATGCTTTAACTGCCATAAAGCCGCGGGCAAGGGCTCTTCCATGAGGGGGCCCAATTTTGATCTTTGGCAGATCGGGCTGATGCCCAGACATGAACTTAAGGAAGAGATATTCGACCCGAGAAAAAAATTCGCCTTGGGATTTACAGACGATAAATCGAAAAAAGCGATGCCCACATATTACTCCGAAGAGATACCTGAAGCCGAATTGCAAGCGCTTTTGTCTTTCCTCCAGTCCTTGTGGTCCAAGGACAAAATGCCTATGAGGGGTAAAGAAGATGGCGAAACGCCTATGGTTCCGTGGGACAAGGATCCCGAGATGATCGCCATCGGGCAAAAGGCTTTTGAAGGAACTCTGTATGAAGATCTCAACTGCGCCGCATGTCACGGCAAGGATGGCGTCCCGCTGATGGATGGCGCCAGGGATTTGCGTGACCCGAACGCCGAATCGAAGCATCATGAAAGAAAATTAAAAGACTGGACCGATGCGGACTGGTTTCATTCGGTTTCAGTTGGTGTGGAGGATACGCCGATGATGCCCTGGCTGGAGGATTATCCGCCAAGGGCGCTTTGGCTGGCCATCGCATACGCGAAGCAGTTCCATCTGAAATAGCATAAACGGCCCTGGCCACAATATTGGCCGGGCCACTTTGCTTTTGTAATACGATTAATACATGGTGGGGTGTGTGGCGGGGTTTAAAACCTCTTGTCTGCGGCCTGTTAAATGGATAGAATGTTTTTAAGTTATTCAAATTCCATCAGAGGGTCAAAATAAAAATGAGTGTGGATGTCAGCAAACCTGTTGAAATCGCCGAGAATCTTTTCTGGATTGGTGCGGAGGACCCGGATTCCTCCTTTCATTGCAACCCCTATATCATGCTCGACGGTGACGAAGCGGTGTTGTTCGATCCGGGCTCTATGCTACATGTAGACACGGTATTGAAAAAGATTTTCTCGCTTTGCGACCTTAAGCAGATCAAGCATGTCGTCGTCACACACCAAGACCCGGACCTGTGCGCTTCCATCCCCTTCCTTGAACGAATGTCCAATGCCAACTTCAAGATAGTCACCCATGCCAAGGCGGCTGTCCTTATCAAGCATTATGGCGTGAGATCGGAATTCTATATGGTCAGCCGGTCTCTCAACGACCGCAAGCTCATTCTGGACAGCGGCCGCGTCCTCCAGTTCTACCCGGCATGGTTTTGCCACTTCCCTGGCGCATTCGTGACTTACGATATAAAAAGCAAGGTGTTGCTATCGGGCGACCTTTTCGGTGGCCTTTCAAAGGAGTGGTCCCTTTTCGCCAACGAAACATATGTGGACGCCATGAACGCGTTTCATGAAAACTATATACCTTCAAACCAGATACTTAACCTTGTTCTGGCCCAGCTGGACGAACTGCCGATAGAAATCATCGCCCCCCAGCACGGCTCGATTATCAGGGAAAACATCAATTTCTATATCGACGCATTAAGATCTCTTCCATGCGGGATGGACTATATTATCCGCCCCGTATTATCGGATGAAGAGCAAACCATAGAAACCGAAGGGGGATATACAGACCTTATTACAGCCGTTATCAAAAGAGAGATCAGCGTTGTGGGCGAAAAGAAGGTCATGAGGGCGCTGGAAAAAACCAATGTAGAATTGAACGCCCAGGGAAAAGTGATCGACGATGAGCACACTTTTGGCGATTTCGAGCGACTGCTCGACGCGCTTGTGGCGGAGCTTGGCCCGATAGCCCTGATGTATTGCCGGATGAAAGTCCAAAAACTGGCCGCGGAGCAAGGCCTTGTCCTGCCCGATAGTTTGAAATAAATCCCTTTATTTTCAACGATTACTATCTTTGCCAAAGAGCATCCAGGCGCTTGCCCCGCTTTCGCTGAAATAAATCTCGTCGGCAAGGTCGCCAAGCGGCGTTTTGCTCACCTCTGGTGAAATGCTCAATTCCAGAACGTCTCCATCGAGTATATAGCCGATTTCAAACCTGGTCCCGTTTACAGCGTAATCACCGTCATTATTGAGCTGCGCAATGGTCTCGCCCAGCGCCTTGTCTATATTTTTGATCGATTCATCCCCCCAGTGGGACGATTTGAGCTTGTCGGCGATCAGCTTGCATGAACCGGCTATTTTGGGATCGAAGACTTCGTATTGATCTTCCGGTCGCGCCCCCAGAAACACGAACGAAATGTCATCATCCGGTTCTATATCACCCAGATGATTTTTAAGAGCCTCTTTAAGAATTTCATAAGCCTCTTGCGGGGTTTTTCCCGATAATCCGGGCAACACCTCCTTCTCGAACACCTCTTTAAACTTAATGCCGGATGCCCCCTCTTCATCCATCAGCCCGTCGGTATACACAAGCAACACTTCGCCCTGCTTCAGCCTTAAAGTAAAATTGGTATATGAGTTTTCTATCTCTTCAGGCCCGATATCGAACATCCCCATAATCATCCCCCGTCCCCCGACCTGCCTCGGCGGCTCACTGCTTGATATAAGCCACGGCATCGGATGCCCCGCAAGAGAGAACAGAATATCCCTGCTTTCAAAATCGAGCAACATATACACGGCGGTGACATAGTGCCCCGTTTTCTGGCAAAACTTGACCAGTCGATCGTTCATCCCGGCCAGCACGTCAGATGGCAGGCATACTGTCTTGCTTCCCTGGCAAATTTTGTAATCGTCAACAATGGCGGTCGAAAGTATGTTGAGTAAAAGCTCCTCGATATCGTGGCCCGAAACGTCGTGCACATACACCGCCCCGTATCTGGATTTGAATGTGAGCCAGCGAACGGTGTCTCCACCGCCGATTGTTTTGCTGGTGCGATAGACGCTTGAAATTACAAAAAATGGTGTCAATCCCGGCTTTTTGGAGAGGAACTGTTGCACCTCCTCCGCCCGATCCAGGGCCTTTTCCATCTTCCTGAACTGGATTAAAAACCGTTCCTCCGCCTCTTTGCGCCTCACGTTTGCAATCGCCAGAAACCACGCCCCCACGCCAACAAGGCAGACAAGCGCCAGATATAGCCGGGCAAGGCGCCACTTCACAGTGTTGGAACGCTTATACAGTTTCTCAGGAGGCACGCGGGAAACAATCTTCCAATAATAATCCTTCGCATCGGGGCCGACCACCTCTTCGCCTGTGGCGTTGGCCAATACAGTCACAAGCGATTTCTCCACCTCCTTGATGGGATAGATGGTGGTGAAAGTAAACAGGCCGGATGAATTTTCAAGGATCCCCTCTTCTTTCCGAAAAATCTGTTTCGATGCTTCCGGGAATTCGTTTCGAAATGTCATCCCAAGTCTATCGGCATACATAAAACCCCACTCCTTTTGAGGATCGGGGCCGATCAGCCAGTAGCCACCCGAATTCAGAAACGACACCTCGCCCAGCATATTATTCGATATGCTTTTAATATCGTTGAGCAAAATCGCGGCAAGGTAATTGAGAATAAGAATCCCCCGTTTTTCACCCCCCATAGCTATGGGTGTGGCAAAACGGATCACCGGTTTAAGCGGGTTTTCAATCCTCCCCCCTTCCATGTTCAAGTCCAGCGGGGAAACAAACACTTCGCCTTTATCAAGCGCCGATGTATTTTTAAAATAATACCGGCCTATTTTGTTTTGCAGTTTAGATGTCGGGACTATTCTGGGATCGCCGTTGTTATAGTTGATCCGGATGATCTCCATACCACTTTCATCGATATAACGAACCTGGTCATACAGCCCTTTGTTGGTGGCGAACGACAGGTAGTTTTCGGCCAGTTCGCTTAACAGCTTCTCGTCGGAATCTATTAAAAATTTGTGAACGTTAAGGTTGACGGCAAGATACATAAGGTCCGAAACAACGTTTTTAAAATTGCCGGTGATGGTTCGTTTCTGGAGGACAATGTTCACAGCCTCTTTCGCTTCGATCAGCGCGCGGTCGGATTTGGCGTCGAGAAAATGGATATATCCCAATATGATCGCCAGAATAAAGGCGACCGGAATAAAATAGAGAAGAAACTTTTTTATCACGCGCTAACCCGTAACCTAATCAATTGTTTCTACAATGTTAACCCCCCGATTACCAATCTTCAACCCGGATAATTAATAAACTTGCCGATTGTCAGGCGGAATATTTTAGAATTGGTATTATTGCATTTTCATGATAATATCAAAAAATAGTTGAAAGATCTGGGGCTTTCAATATATTAAGGATGATATATTCACCATTAACTGTAAGGGATGGCAATGCTCCAAATATCGACCCGGTCTAAGGCTGTTTTCACCCTGATTTTTTGCCTTTTTTTATTACTACCACAAACCGCGTTTTCTGTTAATGATGACGATCTTGATCCTCCACTGGGGCCATTACCCAAACACCCGCGCATCCCGGCCGATAACCAATCTTCCAAAGCCATATACCCAGCCGCCATGGGCCCCAAACAGCTCCTTGGATATCTTCTCTTTTTCGATACAAAGCTGTCGGGTGACGCCACTGTTTCCTGCGCCACATGCCACCAGCCAGAGGCGGGATGGACCGCAAAAAACGCATTGAGCGAAGGCTATCCCGGCTCTGTTCACTGGAGGAACGCTCCATCGGTTGTGAACGCCGGCTATTACAATAAAATATTCTGGGCGGGCGCTGGCGCCAACCTGGAAGAGGGGGCGTTGTATTGCGCGAGAAACGCCGTGGCCGGAAATGGCGAGATCGATATGATGGAGTCTCGCCTGGGCCTTACATACCTCTATAAATCTAAATGGTCCAAAGTTTTCGGGCACGACAGGCCGATGATCGACGACGCCTGGCGGGCGATAGCCGCGTTTATGCGATACCTTTCCCAGCCGAACACGCAGTATGACCGCTTCATAAACGGGGACAAAACCGCCATTTCACCTGCGGCGAAAAACGGATATCAGCTTTTCCAGGGAAAGGCCAACTGCGTCGAGTGCCATAACGGGCCCTTTCTGACAGATGAAAAATATTACAATACGGGTGTTCCTAACCCGCCAAGCTGGGAGAAATCGGCCCTGCAACAAATCTCGTTTCGTTTCCAGCAATACGCCAAGGGTGTGGAGGAGAATATCTATCGCACAGCAAAAGAAGATCTGGGGCTTTTCTACAGGGAAAAAAGCAAAGAACATAAAATGAAGTTCCGCACACCCACAATCAGATATACCAAATATACCGCCCCGTTTATGCATAATGGCGTTTTCTCCACGTTAAACGAAGTTATAGACTTCTATGACGAAGGGGGGGGAGAAAATGATCCTTATTTCAACAAAACAGGAATACTGAACGTTTTGGGGCTTACTCCCGAAGAAAAATCAGACCTGGTCAAGTTTATACTTTCCACAAGCGCCGAGGAGGTTGTGCTTGCCTCTCCGGAAATACCAAAAATTGGACGAACATCCAATTGGACTCCTAAAAAGTAAAGAACGTCTATTTTTACAAACCAAGATATGGCAGGGATTTAAGATGAGCGATCCAAATAAATTTACAGGATCATGCGCGAATCGCCGTGAGTTCCTTTTGGCCGGTGGCGTCAGCGCCGCGCTGATGATGGCCAACGGGCCGGTGGCGACCGCTTTGACGGCAAAAGTAAAACAGTATCCAAGAAAAAAAATCACCAGCCTTCGCCGGTTAAAGACAGGCGAGCCGATAAATTTTTACTATCCCGATAAAAAGGCGGAGAACATCATGGTGAAGCTTGGGGAGCCGGCCGGTGGCGGAGTTGGGCCGGACAACGACATTGTCGCTTTCTCCACTCTTTGCACCCACATGGGGGGAGAGATGGGCCTTAAAAAATACAAACATAAAGATAAAGCATATGGGCCTTGCTCCTTCCATCTTTCCACCTTTGACCTTACAAAGCATGGAATGGTCATCGCAGGCCACGCAACCCAAAGCCTGCCGCAAATACAGCTTGAAGTTGTGAAAAAAAACGTTTACGCAGTGGGAGTTCTTGGCCTCATATACGGGAGGGCCGCCAACCTGGACCAGAAATACGGGGAGGTGATAGAGCCAAGCTACACAACCACGCCCAAAGAGCTTCCAGTTAACAAGGGGCGCGTTCCAAAGCCTGCTCCAGCGCCGACAGAACCTGAAAAAAGAAAAATTTTCGATGACTTACGTGGAACAGCGGACAGTGATGAAAACGGCTCCGATAAAATGTTCGATTCGAGTCCAATCAAATCTAGGAGACGCCCAAGATGAGCGCACAATTATACAAGCCGCAAGACAGCATCCCGATTCCGCCTAAAAACGCACATGTGCTCACCACCGCGTGCGACTATTGCGTTGTCGCCTGCAGTTACAAGGTGTACAGGTGGCCGGTGGGAACCCTTGGGGGAAAAAAAGCGAATCAAAACGCGTTAAATGTCGATTTCCCTGTCGCGCCTTTGTCTGGCAAATGGATAAGCCCTAACCAGCACAACGTTGTTTCCCACCTGGGCAAGCCGCATCATGTGGTGATTATTGGCAATGCGGACGCCCGGACGGTAAATATTAATGGAGACCACAGCATCCGCGGCGGTTGTATCGCCCAGAGGTGCTACAACCCGGATAACCTCACCAGCGACAGGTTGCAAAAGCCGATGATACGCATTTTTGGCGCCCTGACCCCAGTCGATTGGGACACGGCCCTTGACGTCTGCGCCGAAATATCGAATTACGTTATCAAAAAGCATGGCGAAGCGGCCTGGGCGCAGAAGATGTATTCCTACGAATTTTACGAAAACACATATGCGCTGACAAAGTTTGCCCTCCGATCGATCAACACTCCGGCGTTCGCGCCTCATGACCAGCCGGGGCCAGGCCTCTCCACCGCCGGTTTCAGGGATGCCGGATATAAAAATTTCGGCGCATCATATTGGGACTGGGGATATTCGGATGTTCTGCTTTGTTCCGGAACCGATCCTTACGAGACCAAGACCGTGTTGTGGAACGAATGGATCATGCCGGGAATAACCCAAAGAGGAATGAGGGTTATCATGGTCGCCCCCAGGAAAACCACCGGCGCCGCCTTTGCCGAAAAGCATGGCGGGCTGTTTTTACAGATCATACCTGGAACCGATACCGTTTTGCACATGGCTCTCATACGTCAGATCCTGGAAAACGGATGGGAAGACAGGGAATGGATCGAATACTACGTTAACAATAAATGGGAGACAGATTCCGGCCTTGGCCAGGGGACGCAGAACACCCCATGGAAATGGCGCACCGGGTGGGACGAGTTGGAAACCAAAGGTTTTGATGATTATAAAGAGTGGATACTCGCGCAGGAGGAATCGAAGCTTGAAAACGCAGAAAAGATCACTGGTATCCCGAAGGCGCTTATAAAAAAAGCGGCGGCGATGATCGCTAAACCTATGTCCGACGGATGCCGGATACGCGCCTCTATCGGGATTGAAAAAGGAAATTTCTGGTCCAATAACTATTTGAACACGGCTTCAATAGCCGCCCTGGCCACAGTGATAGGAACCGGTGGCAGGCCTGCCCAGATGATCGGAAGGTTTGGAGGCCATCAGCGAGGTGAAATGGCTGGCGGAGGCTATCCCAGGAATAAATCACCTGAGAAAAGGGAGGGGCGACGCAAAAAACCGATCGACCTCGACAGGTGGCTTATGTCCGGCCATGTGCGCTTCGCTTATGTTGTGGGGACCACCTGGACCACAGCAATGGCGGCGACAAAACAGCTGGAAGAAAAGTTCGAACAATTAACCAGGAAAAACGAGCACCAGATAACCTCCTTTAATAAAAAGGAGATTATAGAGACGTTGAAAAGAAGAGTCGATAGCGGCGGGATGGCTCTTGTTCATCAGGATATGTATCTCAGGAAACCTATAGGCTCCCGATTTGCCGATATTGTCCTTCCGGCGGCGGGATGGGGCGAGGAAGATTTCACCCGCAATAACGGTGAACGCAGGCTCAGGTTCTATTCGAAATTCTACGACGCTCCCGGCCAGTCCAAGCCGGACTGGTGGATCGTCGCCCAGATAGCCAAAAGGATGGGTTTTCCGGGGTTCGACTGGAAAAACTCCAACGAGGTTTTCGAAGAGGCGGCGCGATTCAGCCGCAACAGGACAAGCGCATACGACAACCTTTTGTGGATCGCCAAAAAGAAAGGTATGCGAGGGCACGATATCGTGAAAAGGTTCGGCTCCAGCGGCATCCAGACGCCCGTTATCCTGACCCCCATCGATCATGAAGACCGTCAACCGATGGATTTCGAGAGAAAGACCGTTCCCAAAGGGAGGGATGAGCTGGATAAACATATACAGGAGCAGAAACAACTATGGAAACAATATGCCGGCGGGGATGAAACAATCACTCACGACGGGCTGAAGGCCATCGGCACCATCCGGACACACGACACAAAACGAAAACTGCCAGAGACCGGCCCGGCGGTGCGCGCCACATGGCCAAAATGGCTTACCCATTTTAATTCTCAGACCGGAAAAGTGAACCTGATGAAAAGCCCCTGGTCGTTATGGTCCGACTTTTACGACTGGTGGGCGCCAGACTCCGCCAGGGGGGAGTTCTGGGTGGTTAACGGACGTGTAAACGAGGTGTGGCAATCTGGTTTCGATGACCTTGAGCGAAGGCCATATATACAGGAGCGCTGGCCCGATAACTGGATAGAAATTAACCCGGAGGACGCAGAAAAGCTGGGGATAGAAAGCGGCGACTATGTGGAGGTGAGCAACAACCGCATCCCGGTGCAAACAGACTATAACCAGGCTGTATTCAAAGACGATTTCAGGTTCACGCAACTTGTGAAACAGGGGCACATAGAGCTCCACGAAGCGAAAGTGAACGCGGTGGCTGTGGTGACGCCCCATATACTAAAAGGAGTTACATGGATGTATTTCCTTCACCCGAAACAACATGCCAACAGCCTTGTGCCGATGATACCGGACCCTATTACGAACTGCTATCGGTTCAAGCTTGGAGTTGGCAAAATAAAGAAGACCGGTGAATCGCCATATAAACATGATTTCACCCGGATGAGCTTCAAACGAAGAGACATTATTTAACTTGCGGTTAAACGGGCCTGAGTGATGGCCAACCAATTCAAGCGACGCCTGGTATATGCCTGAGGATATAAAAGACGAAATCGCCAGCCTGATAGCGCCGTTCCTTGCGTGCGAAGAATTCTATGCCAGATATGAAGCCGTGAAGGCTTTGGGCGCCCTCACCCACACTCCATCGTCCGCGCCCCTTCTCTCAATCGCCGCCGATCCTCACGAGGATATCGACATGCGGATGGACGCCATCGAAAGCCTGGTTAAAATTAACGATCCCGAAAACCACGGGGCCGTTACAGACCTTTTGCGCGATGAATCGGCCGACATAAGGCTGTGCGCGATCCGGGCTCTTGGTTCCATGGGGGCGGTTTCGGCCGCCGATGAGGTAATATCACTATTGGATAGAGACACAACGGATATGATCTCCGATGACGAATTCGATTGGGATCCGCAATGGGACATACAGCTTGAAGCGGTGCGGGCGCTGGGGGTGATGGGGGACGAAAAAGCTGTCGCTCCTATCATCAGGCTATATGAGAACGAGTTGTCATACGATTTGTCGGAGCATGTTTTCAAAGCGTTGAGCCACATCGGCTCCCCTGATGCGATCCGGTTTCTGGCCAGGACCCTTAGCGACGGGGCGCCCCAGGAGAGACGATTGATCGTTCAGACGATAGCCAAAAATAAAGCTCTGTTAAAAGAGATGAAAAATGAATTGAAGAAGGCCCTGGGCGACAAGGAGCCGCTGGTTCGCGCGGCGGCGACGACGGCATACGCAAAGCTCGATGAGCAAAACGCCTTGACGGCCCTTAACAAGTCGCTGATCGACCCGGATGCGACCGTCCGAGCCGGCGCTTTGCTTTCGCTTGCGGAAATAGGGGTGGGCGGAACCTTTTACGAAAAAATCGCCACCGCCCTGGACGATCCGTCGCCGGTTGTCCGCGCTCAATCGGCTCTGTTGTCGCAAAAATGCCCCATAGAGATGGTCAGAGATAAGCTTACGAGGCTGATGGAGGAAGATGTGGACGAGGTCGCCTCCCATGCCTTAAACGCTTTTGCCTCGCTTAAGGCCGAAGGAACGGCGGAGCGGCTGGCCGATATTGCGCTCGATACCAATAGAAGCCCCTATGTGCGAATCCAGTGCGTAAACCTGATAGCTTCGCATTACATCGACTCGGCGGCGAACCTTCTCCCCTCCCCTCTTGATGTGGAGCCACGGCAGGTTTCGATCGCCTTCGCCTCGTGCCTTGCTGGGAGCTCCGAAGAGGAGGAGATAGAGTATCTTGTAAACGATCTTCGAGAGTTGACCGGCATAGGCGACCGGGCCGAACCGCCCGCCGAGAAGGATAAGGGTGTTTTGGAGCTTGACGAAGAAGAGGTGCGTGTAAAAATCGGAAAGAAAACGAGAATGGTGGTCCGTTCCCCCGGGGCGACACCCGGCGCCCTGAAAGCGGAAGATTTGATCCGCATATTAAGCCGAACCGATCACCCGAAGATTAAATCGATCCTGGCCGAATGTTTGACACTAAAAAAATCGACCATCGCGGCGGCGGCGGCCCGGGCCATAGCCCGCATGGGGGCGGCAGAGTGCGCCTCTTCGCTGGTCACCGCCCTTGATCACGTTTCGCCCCATGTCCGCTCCGAAGCGGCGATGGCCGTGGGGGGATTAAAAATTGACGACAATGAGGTTACAACCAGACTGGGGGAGCTTGCCACCATGGATAGAGACCCGATGGTCCGGGAAGCGTCGATGTCCGCCCTGGGGTCTGGCCCGGCTGAAACGGTTCACAAATACCTGCAAAAGGGGTTGGCCGACCCGGAGCTTGGAGTACGGCAGGCGGCGGTCATCGCCATGGGAAATTGCGGGGATGACCAGGCGATAGAGCCGCTGGCGGCCGAGCTTTACAACTATGGCGATTTCACCCACCTGAGGCCGGATATGTATGAAGCCCTGAGAAAACTTGATTTAAACAGGGTGAAAACAAGGCTTCTGGAGACGCTCAGCAACAAAGAGCGCCACCTCGACCACTGGGTCGCCATTCAGGCGTTGGGCAATGTGTTTGGATAGAGACTAAACCACAGGCCAAATCACCCCGGCGGATCAGTCATTTGTCCATTTCTTGCGATTTTCCTGACTTATCGCATCAAACATTTTGGGGAAATGGGAATAATGGGGGTGGCGCCTCGTCTTACAATGTATAGAGTTAGGAGGCGGGCTAAATTAGCGACATCATGACCCCGATGATTTCTTTTACCCTTCCCCTTGGAAGCCCCCTCCGGCCCGATTCGACGATCCACCTGTCGAATCGGGCTTTTTAACTCTCAATTTTTTTTGTTATTTTTATTATGGTGCGAGTTGAAAACACATTGTCAATGATCTTTCCAGCGGCCAGGCCGGCCACGGAAAAGATACATTTTTTGAATAAAATGCTTGATTTCAAAGGGAAATTAAGTGGTATAATATGCGCCTTAGATAGGGTCTTAATACAATCAAAAATCAAACGAGTCTATATGGATAACTTTGAAGAGACGGCGATTCCGCATATGGGAACGCTGTTTAAAATGGCATATCACCTGACAGGCAACCGGGACGACGCCGAGGATATTGTTCAGGAAGTCTATCTCAAGGCCAGAAAAGCCTTCCACACTTTAAAAGACCTTAACAAATGTAAATCGTGGCTCTGCTCCATTTTATATCGCCATTTCATAGACGAGCGGAGGAAACGGCGCAATTTCGTGGACCTCGAAAACGTGGCCGATCCGGACGCCAATTTTTATAGCGAATGGCCCTCCAGGTTTACGTCGGAGGATATTTCAAAAGCTCTCGAAAAGCTTGAACCAAAACAAAAAACCTTGCTGGTGGCGCATTTCATGTCTGGTCTGAAATATCAGGAAATCGCAACAGCTATGAATATCCCGATAGGGACTGTTATGAGCCGGATACATCGAGCAAAAAATTCGATGCGTAAAGAGTTGACCAGAATCTCGCATCAGCCGGCCCTTAGAATTGTTAAAGGAGGGCGCAATGGAATGTAGCGCATATCGAGAAACACTGGATCTCGCGCCTGCGATAGAGTCGGACGATCCATATTTTGAAGAAGCGTTAAAACATGCGGGAAATTGCGAAGTTTGCCATGACAAGCTTGCCAAAAGGCTTGAGATAGAGCGTTCCATCAAACTTACGATGGACACCATGTGTCACGTTCCGGAAAATCTTGTATCCTCGATTTTGCATATGACACGGGAGATTAAGCCAGAACGCCCGAAACGGAGGTTATGGCTGGCCACAGCCGCCTCCTTTATCCTGATTATCACTCTTTCCACCAGCGGATGGTCGTATTGGGACAATTATAAACGTGAAGAGGCGATGGAAAAACTTTGCGTTTTATCGATCAGAAACCATGAACTCAGCCACACCCCGGAATTTTTGTCCGACAATAAAAGTCATATTTCAAATTGGCTTTCGGTCAGACTGAGCAGGCTTGTCAGGTTCCCTGAGGTGATTGGGATAGACAAAGTTATTGGCGCAAGCCGCTCCGCCCTGGGGACGCATATAGTTAGCGCTGTCCAATTCGAGATAGACGGAAAACGCAGTTCACTTTACTCATATTATCCCGATCAATTCGGAATTCAGAACGCGGTGACCCCTCCCAAGTTCGAGATGGGTTATTCCGTGGCCGTCTGGAATGAAAAAGGGGTCGGCTATAGCCTGGTCAGCGAAGCCAAGGTCGAAAAAGTTAAAATGTTGTTCAACAGTTCTTTCTGGAACTAAACCTCTTTAATCGGTCATTTCGATCTTCCGCAGTTTCTCGCGCAACGTCACACGGGATATTCCCAGCTGACGGGCCGCTTCAGACTTGTTTCCGCCGCAACGGTCGAGAACGCTTCGGATATATTCAAGCTCCACCTTTTCAAGGGATACCCAGTTGTTATATACGGAAAATACCGGCTGATCCTTCAGAGGTTCGTCGCTGAAGACTGTTTGATCGACGGAGCAATCCTGCACACCGATTGTTTTCGACGTTGTGATGATACAGGCGCGCTCCACCACGTTTCTTAATTCGCGAATGTTTCCAGGCCAGGAATATTGTTTCATCTTTTCCAAAGCCTTCTTTTCTATCCCTTCTATCTCTTTGTTAAGCGATTTACAATAGATTTTAAGAAAATGATATGCAAGCAACGGTATATCGGCGACCCGCTCCCGTAACGGGGGCAACTGTATTATGAACACATTCAGACGATACAGGAGGTCGGCCCGGAATTCTCCATCACGCACTTTGCTTTGAATCTTCTGGTTCGTCGCGGAAATAAGGCGAACGTCTATCGAAATATCCTTGGCGCCCCCTACCCTGCGCACTTTTTTAGACTCAAGCACACGCAAAAGCTTTGGCTGAAGATGAACATTCATATCCCCTATTTCATCGAGGAAAATAGAGCCGGAATCGGCCATCTCGAATATACCTTTTTTCAGTTGCTTGGCATCTGTAAAGGAACCTTTTTCGTGGCCAAAAAGCTCCGACTCGAGAAGCGTTTCCGGAATGGCGGAGCAGTTCACCTTCAGTATCGGGCTTTTGCTTCGCTCCGAAAGGTTATGAACGGCGTCGGCCACCAGCTCCTTGCCTGTGCCACTTTCGCCCAATATCAATACCGGTGTGGTGGCGGCCTTCGCCACCTGGTATATCTGGTCGTGAACCAGTTTGATAGAGTCGCTCTGCCCTATCATCCCCAGGGATTGGCTGAAATGGCTTCGTTCATATTGCAGGAGGGCGATTTCGCTGGTGAGGCGAAGATGCTCGAAAGCTTTAGCCAGCACCATTCGGATTTCGTCCAGTTCGAAAGGCTTGTTAATATAATCGAAAGCTCCCTCGCGCATGGCGGCCACGGCTGTTTTAACGCCAGGATAGGCGGTCATAAAAACCGATAGCAAATCACCATCCATCTTCTTCGCCCTGGACCAGAATTCCAGGCCGGACATATCGGGCAATTTCATATCGATAAGAACAACGTCAATGTTTTGCTTCTCCAACTCTTCAAGGCCAGAGGTCCCGTCTTCGCTTTCAAACACCTGCATTTCTTTTTTTCGGAACACCTTTCCCAGGGTGCTCCTCATTGTATGGTCATCTTCTACGATCAGCAATTTTCGGTTCATGTACTAATTTTGGCCTCCGCTAAAAGTTTGGGGAAATAAATTCTGAATGTTGTGCCCTTCCCTTTTTGGCTATAGACGCGAATCAAGCCTCGATGCATCTCCACGATTCTGTGGGCCACCGAAAGGCCAAGGCCGGTGCCGTTGGGCTTGGTGGTATAAAAGGGATCGAATATCTTGATCAATTCCTCTTCCGGCATCCCCTTGCCGTTATCACAGATGCTAAGCTCCACAAATTCATCCGCGCCAGAGTGCAGCCCCTTCGCTTCGCAGAAGCATCCGTTGTCCCGCAGGGAACAGACACAACTGGTGGCCAGATTTTTAAGAGAAATGCGAATGTCTCCGCCTTTGTCGCACGCCTGTATAGCGTTTAATATCAGGTTAATTAAAATCTGCTTCACCTGCTGAGGATCGATCAGGATTTTTTCCATGTCAGGCTCAATAATTTCCTCGATACGAACGCCATGTTCTTCCGCCTGTATTTTTAGAAAATAGTTCACGTCGTGAATCAACCCCTCAAGGTCACACGGAAACGGCTCCACCTCCTTCATGACAGCGAAGTTATTAAATTTCTTTAAAAAGGAGTTCAGCCTGTCTACCTCGGAAACGATCTTGTTGTAATACTCTGTCTGTTCATTCTCCTGAAATTCATCTTCGGACATCGCCTGTGTGACCGTTTTTATGGACGCCAGCGGGTTTCCTATTTCATGGGCCAGCCGCATAGACACTTCACCCAGGGATGCCAGCTTATCGGCGCGATACAGTTGCCTCTCCAGGCTTCTTAGCTCGGTTATATGCCAGTCCAGCTTTTTATTAAGCTCCTGGTTCCACGAGGAAAGCTGTGATTGTTTCTCTTTTATCTGAAGCCGCATCCGATCGAATTTTTCAGCCAACTCCCCTATCTCGTCTTTTCTGTCAATTGTAAGCTCATGATCAAGGTTGCCGCTGGCTATCAGCTCTGTCTCCAGATATAACTGGCGGATCGGTTTCGTGAACCTCTTCGCCAGGAAAACACCGAGGACTATCCCGAACAGCGCCACAAAAAATGCGGACAGAACAAGGTTCCACTTTATCATGTTTATATATTGTTTTAAATGAGTTTTGGGAAGGATAGAGACAATGTACCAGGCGGGCGCATAATAATCTCCAATGCCGCGGATAGGATAGAAAGCGAGAATTTCAGATTCCAGCGACAGCACCTCCGTGTTTCTGCTGTTTAATGTTCCTTTTTCCAGAAATGGAAACAGCTCCGAGATGTGCTGATCTCTCCCTTTATAATTATTTAATACGGGCGGATCGCCATTTTTATCGACATGGAGTATATTCCCGTCTTCATTCAGAAAAAACGTTGTAAAAGGAGTTTTGGGAAGCTGTATCCATTCAAAAATATTCTCCGCAAACAGGTTGACCACAATCAGCCCCCGCTTGACCCCATTAAGAAAAACAGGGGCGCAAACACGTATCACAAGCCTGTGCGGTTTCTCGACTTTGGAATGCTCCACGTTTAAATCTATAGGTGAAAAATAGACTCCCCCCTGGCCGATCTTTATAGCTTTCTGAAAATAATATCGATGCCCCTTGAACTGGAGCCCCTCCTCTTTTGTGCGAAAAAACAGATCGTCCTTGTAATTGGAGCGAATGATCTCGCGCCCCGATATATCGAGAAACCGGATTTGATAATATTCGGGATGGACGCGGTGAAAATCCAGAAATTCCTGTTCCGCATAACTTTTCATATTTTTTTCCTTGTTAAGGAAAAGCTTTAGCGAATACAGTTCGGCCAGATACAGCGTGTTCTTGACCACCAGGTCGAGATGATCCGTGATAAGGCGCACTTGCATTTCTGCGCTTGTCTGGAGGTTCTCCGCGGCTTTCGCCTGGAGCGCGTTAACGGTTATCGATATTCCCAATGCTCCAGCCACCGCCAGTGGAACGAGGCCCATCACAAGGCAGACCAGTATCAGGCGCGTAGTGATATTTACTCTGACCGCAGATAACCCGAACAAATTAATGACCCTTTTGATGTATATAGCGTATGCGTATTATAGATAGGCGACTGGTCATTTTCCAACCAGTATTTGTTTCATTTTAACAAAATGGCGCTAATATTGAATTAAAAACTTTTCAACACAGGCTTATTTCCACAGCCTGCCTTGTTTCAATCGTTTTATATCCCTTTTATTCAAGCATATGTGGCCAAAATCATGTGTGAACGGGAACACTCTGAAAGCCGGGTGACACTCTCCGCAAATATTTATCATACTTATATTTACAAAGACTTAAAGGGTATGGAGAGATTTATCAGCCCGAACAGCGTCCCAGTTTGCGTCCCCAACGCCATTTTAAAGCCGATTTATCGCACAATGGCGATTATATGATATCATTCCGGCTTGCAATGTATTGCGGGCGTAGCTCAGTTGGCAGAGCGCGAGCTTCCCAAGCTTGAGGTCGAGGGTTCGAGCCCCTTCGCCCGCTCCATTTTCATTTTTTTTATTATTATCACCAGCTTCAATAATAATGCCTGAGCCACCCCCTTGTTGCGGGAACGCTCGTCTATCGGCTGATCCTGGAGCCGGGAGGTAGCATGCCTTTCTCCACTATCCATTGGGCCACGGTTTCGGCGAAAATGCGGTTTCCTTTTTCGTTGAAGTGAGTGTCCTTGCAATAAAACAGCCGTTCCATGTTTGATTTTTTCATCATATCGGCAAGCGGGTCATACATGTCAACCCCCAGCTCCTTCCCATATTCCATCAGGCTTCGTTGCGGCTGGTCCCACTCATATTTTCCATCATACAGGCCCCTCAGTTTTATCGCCTCCTTTGTATCCTGCTGAATCGCATCGGGGATGATCACTATGGCAAGCTTGGCGCCGCTTTGTTTTGTAAGTTCCGCCACCCTGGCGATATAGTCTTTTGTGTTTTTCCACGCGTCAAGCATTATGCCGGAATATTTGCTTTGGTCCATTTTTACACTGCCATTTAAATGTGTGATGCAGGCTCCACGCTTGATGTCTATCCTCTTTCTTGTCTGGACCCCTTCCCTGTCGAGTTTTTCGAAAAACTTGCTGTAGTTACGCAAATAGAGCAGGCGGTAAAGATGAAATTTATTCAGGATCAGGTTTTTACGTTTCTCCCAGCTCACCTCTTTCTTTGTCATCTTGCTGGCTTTCTCCCGGCTCACCAATACACCGTCCACAGCCGTGTAACCGGGATGTATATAGTTGTCGGTTATATCGTTGCCAACATAAAACGCAAGGAGCACAAGATCGGGTTGTAACCTTAATCCATACTTCTTTAAATAATGATACTCCTCGTCGGTCCCATAGTTAGGCACGCCGCTATTCATCACTTCGATGGGAACATCGCCTCCGGATAACATTCGCTCCAGATATTTGGGATAAGAGTTCTCCATCGATGTAAGCGAATAGGTGAACGAATCGCCCAGCACAAGAATGCGGAACACCCCTTTCGGCTTTTTGACCGAGTAGCGATCATAATCGCGCATGCCCAGCCTGTTGGTGTCCTTCCCAAGCTTCGCCTTTACGTTCGGTTTCAGAATAAACCCGACCTCGTCATCGGCGATATACACCGGCCTGAAGCTTGAGATAAATTCCTGTTGCGGGAAAAAATTCCGCAAAGCAAGCTCCAGAACAAACAGGGTGACCAATACGGAGCCCAGGATAAGAACAGTGTTGACCACGTATTGTTTCCACAGTTTCCTGGAGGTGATCCACCATGCCCATAACAGCGCGAGAATGGCTATCCCGGCGAAAACAGCGTTAGCGAGCCAGTGAGGAACCTGCCGTTCCAGCGTCACATCCTGTATGGCCGCCCATGATCCTTCAAGCGTCTTTATAACGATCAGGGTATCATCAGCGCCATGCCTGCCCGGCGGGATCGCCACACTGATTTGCGATCTTATGCCGGTTTCTCTCCAATGCTTTCCACCCTTGCCGCTCCCCCGGCTCACCCGGAACCGCCCGATTTCATCCTCACCGACGGTGATTGATATCATTGGCGGCGCCGATTCGTGGCTATCGAGGAAGTTTATTGTGAGGGTCGCCCGCCCGATCATGGTGACCGGCATAACAATCTCTTTTTGTTCGCCCCCCGCCCATGTGTCGAGCGGCCCGGGAAATTGCATCGGGATTAAGGATTCATCTTTCGATGCTCTGAACGATTTTGTCTCTTTCCAGGCGGTGTCCCGGAGTGTGTCATAATCGGCTGTATAGACTGTCTCGCTTAGCCG
>UOGE01000003.1_pt1 | contig 21655 bp, 25 predicted proteins | sample 1989811 | NCBI WGS metagenome assembly UOGE01 (sample SAMEA4712198, study PRJEB27164) | hydrothermal vent metagenome | biome: marine basaltic hydrothermal vent biome; feature: marine hydrothermal vent; material: mineral | place: Pacific Ocean | collected 2011-06-14/2011-07-23 | depth 1691 m | reverse complement strand
AGGTAATTTTAGCATAAATTACTCTTGAGATAACCATAATGTCGGCGCCTGCATCGGAGGTTTTTGCGATAAATGATGAAAAAGAGCCAAAGCTGGCCCCCCCTTTTGACGCGCCCGGGCTTGATGGAGATAAAATCACCCTGGATTCGCTTAAAGGTAAGGCGATTATACTTAACTTCTGGGCGACGTGGTGTATTCCGTGCAAAATGGAGATGCCGCTACTGGAACAGGTGTATAATGATAACAAGGACAAAGGTCTGGTTATCATAGGGGCCAATTATCGACAGCCAGCCCCGATAATCAAAAGGTTTATATCAAAAAACCCCATATCTTTTCCGATACTTCTGGACGAAGATGGGAAAATATCGAAGAAATACGGGGTTTTCGCCCTTCCCGCCACATTTTTCATCAACCGGGAGGGCCATTATCTTGGCTCTCACACCGGGCTTTTGACCGAGGAAAACCTGGAAGAATGGCTTACGAAGATCATGTCGAATAACGGTTAGCGTATGCGACTATTCAAGCTTTTCTATCGAAACCTGCTGTGACGGTCACGCCTTAAAAATCTACATTTGCTATAGTACAGAAGCTGTTGTATATTGTTGAATTATGTATTTTGAATCCTTCATGGGGTTTTGCTGAACCAATATGGTAACCGACAGCCATAACCTGGATAAAAAAGCTAAAGCCGTGTGGGCGATAAGTGGCGGTAAAGGTGGCGTGGGTCGAACCTTGCTTGCCGCCAATCTTGGCATCCTTATGGCCGATGACGGATACGACGTTATTGTGGCCGATTGTGACCTGGACGGCCCTACCCTTCACACGGCCCTCGGCATCGAACCTCCCGATAAAACATTGTCGGACTACACGTCAGGCTACACGCAGTCTCTGGAGGAGATAGTAACCGACACGCCAATAAATGGCCTGAGGATTATATCGGGCGCCAAAAACGCCATGAATTCCTCTAATTATAATCATTCAGCTAAATCGAAGCTTATTTCAAGCCTTCACACCCTTGAATGCGACTATTTAATCGCTGATACAGGCAGTGGGGCATGCTTTGATGTGATAGATCTTTTCCTGTCGGCCGATATCGGGATTCTTGTCACCACACCGGAGCTTTCGTCGATAGAGCTCACATACCGGTTTATAAAATCTCTTTTCTATCGTCAATTGCGAACGCTTGTGGAACAGCCGCAGTATAAGGACTATGTGGACGAGATTATGAACGGCAAACTATCCAGCGATCTTCTGGAAATTGTCGAAAAGGTTTTGAAAAAGGTGAAAGGCTCTGATATCACGCTGGAGCAAAGGGTTGAAAAAGAGCTGTTTAATCTCGATCTTAAACTTGTTGTAACCATGGCCCGCACAAGGCAGGACCAGCTTACCGGCTTTTCGATGGCCGAAATAGTGAAAAAATATTACGGGCTCAACCTAAGGCCTATCGGGCACATTCCCTATGACGACCGTATGCCCGAAACGACAAAAAAAAGAACCCCCTTTATACGCGAATATGACACGAGTGATACCGCGGCTTTTTTCAACATCGCCAAAAAAGAGCTTCTCAAATCGACCATGGGCAAGGAAGAAAAACAGCTCGACCTGATTGAATCATGAAACGTAAAAGAGTTGGCGATCTAAACCATTTTCAAATTCTGAACATTCATTCATCCGCCACCGACGAGGCTATCGGTCAGGCATATCTCACCCTTACATCGGTTTATGGAGACGGTTCCATCGCCACATACGGGGCGCTGGATAAAGAGGAAAAGGGGTGGATGCTAAAGAGAATCCAGGAGGCTTATGACACCCTCATGGAGCCGCAAAAAAAGAAAGAATATATCAGTGGTCTCGATTTTGACGAGGAAACTGAGGATACCGAGGCGCCCGGGCAAAGCCCGGATTTTAGGGAGCCTATAAAAAGTTTAAAAGAGACGTCGTCGACCAGCGATAAAACCAATGGCGATATAAAAAGGGCCCATCTGGCGACAAGCGACGAAATGGCCTCCCCGTTCACACCACCGGAAGCCAGAATAACCGGGGAGCATTTACGAAACGTGCGCATGGCCAAGGGGGCCTCGCTAGAGGAAATCGCGTCGATCACAAAAGTTAAAAGGTCTTACCTGGAAGCGCTGGAAATGGATGATTTCGCCGCTTTTCCCGCCCCTGTTTTTATGAAAGGCTTCTTAAAGTCATACGCGAAGGCGCTGGGGCTAAACCCTGAAGAAATAAGCTCCAAATATTTCGCTAAAGACTGATACAAAAGCCAGGTTCAGCTTTATATGTTAAAGCCCTTTTTTAAGTTCCGGATTCATTTCGCAATGCCCAAAAGGGGCTCGCCCGCAGGTTCTAAAATTGATAAGGCGCTATATATTGCTGTCTATAATGTCTTTTAGTTCTTCCTTTGGCCTGACGCCGACAATTTGTTTAAGGATCTCTCCCTCTTTGAAAAAGAGAATCGTCGGGATAGAGCGGATGCCATATTTAGTGGCGGTCTGGCTGTTTTCATCAACGTTTAACTTGCCTATGTTGACTTTTCCTTCATAATCATCGGCCAATTCCTCGAGCAAAGGCGCAATCATCCGGCAGGGGGCGCACCATTCGGCCCAAAAATCAACGATTGTAAGCTTTTCGGATTTTAAAACTTTATCTTCAAAATCACTGTCAGTGAAATGGTCAACATTTTCGGACATCAGAATTACTCTCCTTCAAATTAAACTCGGATTAACAGAACAATACTTGCAAATAATAGCCGCGCCTCACCAGGCTATCGGGTATATAGTCTATATTCTTCAATAGAAGAAGTCCAATTAAAGAAAAACTCTCTATTATTTCAATGTATTAAGACAACTATTCCGACCGGACCGAAAGGATTATGACGAATCTGGTCTTCTTTTCACCATTTTCCACCCCCATCAGGAATTTCGACCCGAAAGATTCCGTATCACCGGCCGAGCTTGCAATCACCGCCATTCCAGGGTTGTCTGTCACCACCTCGGTAGAGGCGTTTTTCACCGAAAACGACCGCAAATTGCGATCATAATAGCTGACCTCCGGCTCAAGAATAACCTTGATCTTTTTACCCGGAACTGTTTTGGCTGTGACAGAAAAGCTGGTCCCGGCGTTTTTAAAGGTGGTGTTTTGTGATAGATATCCGTGGTTTACGCCATAATTATAATAATAATTTGAAAACGGGACAGATTCACCAACAAAAATCTTCCCATGTCTATTCTCAAGTATTCGAAGAAACTGCCTCCGTTCGGTTTTCAGGGATGATACAGACGCATTCAGGTTTATATTCGCCCCACCTTTGGACGCCGGAATTGTTCCGATGTTCCAGCCCTCTCTTGTTGCGCGCCAATTGATGGCGATACCGGCCATTCGCAGTTCCGATTCCTCAACAAACTTTACCTCAATATTAATGCTTTTTGGCTGAGTGTCGAGCCGGGCGATAATATCTTTCACAAGCTTCAGGTTATACCTGTAGTCGCGCACAACAATGGCATTGGCGTTTCGCACAATTGTGACAGAGCCGTTCCCGCTCAACACAGCCTTAACCGCCTCTTCGAGGTCCTGGGCGTTTTGATAATAAATTTTATATACTTCAACGGCCGTTCCTGGCTGTGGATATGAAGTGGCCGGCGCCAAAAAAAATTGCAATAAAACGAATAATATTACAAACCGCGCCACTTGGCTAACGTGGCTGGCCACTTGGCTAACGTGGCTGGCCACTTGGCTAACGTGGCTGGCCATTTGGCTAACGCGGCTGGCCATTTGGCTAACGCGGCTGGCCACTTGTTTCCTTTGGTATGATCGATTCTACATTAATCGCTCCTGATATAATCAAAAACCCTACGAGCAGAAGGAACAGCCCCATAAACCTCATCATCATCACCACCGCGTCCCCCGCGGGTGGTTTGGAGCCGATATTTTTCCAGCTTCTGTGCTGGGCGGCGGGCATGATGAATAAAAGTGTGAATCCGAATACGAACAGGCCGAGCGCAAATAGTTGCTGATCCATGGCTTTGATACCCTTTGACTGTTTTATATAATATATCATCACTTACCACAGGGAACTTTCAAAAATTCCATTTCTTGAATTTTTCTCTGATATCCTTATTTACATTATGATTACCAGGCGAAGCCACCCTCCCGCTTGCAAAAACGGGTTTACTGTTTTCGAAACGATTATGGTGATATCAATTGTTTCCATCCTGGCGTTATACGCATACCCCCTGTTGACCGCTCCTTCGCAATTCCCGCTCGACGCCGCCGCAAACGTTGTGGAATCGGACATCAGACTTACCCAAATAGGGGCGATGACCAAAGGCGCCAGGCGCACTGTCATATTCGCCGGCGGCAGTGGTGAATATGTTTATAACAATGACAGTGACGCCGCCAGCGGGTTAACCCGCGACCTTAAAGAAATAGGAGGTTCAATCACGATAGGTTCAGATTTGATAATCACGTTTAATTCCAGAGGTGAGCCGATTGGCCAGCGTGCGATGATTGTCATCATCAAAACCCGGGGGAAGGAAAGAAGGGTGATCGTCGAACCATATACCGGTATAACAAAAACAGAATGAACACAAACATCCTGGCCCGCTCCCGCGGCTTCACCCTGATAGAGCTGATTATCGCCATAGTTATCTTCTCGATCGCATCACTTGCGTTAATCGCCCCGGCTCTTATATCCGCGAGGGGGGTTGGCGCCGGGGGCGCGGCAAGTGGGATGCAATTGGCGGCCAAAGGCCAGGAGTATGCCGAAATAATTTCGAGCGACCTCACAGGCCTGTCTCAAAGCGATTGGGCCCCTCTTTTATCGGGCCTTGTTTCCTCTTCGCCCATCACGACAAGCCCCGGCGCCACGCTAAACGGTAAAACTTTTCGTGTGACCGAATCTTTTTCCTGCGTGGAAAAGGATCTCAAGACGATCGACGCCTCCTGCGCCAAAGGATTTGCAAGAATAGTGGTGACTGTCACAATTATCGAAACCGGCAAAACTTTTGCTCTGCCGTTTATTAAAACAAGAACGGGGATATAAAGTTGGCGCCGCCATCGGGAATCAATAACCGAATATCGGGGTTCACCCTGATTGAGCTTGTAGCTGTCATTGTTATCCTCGGGATTTTGGGTGTCGGGTCCTCCCGGCTGTTTTCCTCCTCGGTCGATACTTTTATCGCTAGCCGTAACCAGGAAAAACTGTCGCTCGAAATGTGGATCGCCCTTGAGCGAATAAGCAGGGAGCTTCGCCACGCCACCAGCCTGTTAACTCCCCTTGCCGGGCAAACCGCCTCCACGTTAAGGTTCAGGCGCAATATATGCTTTGCATGTGTCGATAGCTCCCGGGATATAACTTTTTCCCACACCCCCGCTGATGGAAAGCTGTGGCGATTATCAGAGGGGGCGGGCCGAAGGGAGCTTGCCGATAACATCTCCTCTTTCACCGTCACGGTAGGCCTTGGCTCTGACGAAAAGAAAACGGTGAAAATATCAATCACACGAAACGCCAAAACATCCGGGGGAGAGGTTAGTTCGATGACGATGGAGAGTGTGATACACCCCCAGGCCATGCGTAACTCGACATGGATGGAGATTATTCGGTGAGTATGGTAAAAAACAGGCGCGGGCTGTCTGTTATGATTCTGCTTTTCCTTCTTGTGGTTATCGGCTCGCTCGCTATCGCCGCTTTGATGATCACCCAATCGGGTGGCCGGGCGTCGGGCGGCGTCCTTGAGAGCGCTGTCAATTTCCAGTCGGCCAATTCCGGGCTTGAATGGGTTCGGCATATCACTTCGGGTTACACAACATCAGATAAAGCCAAATGGAAAAGCCTGGATGGCGCCTCGCACGAAACAGCCGGGAGCGGTGGCCCCCGCTTTACCATTGATATCGATTATGCAGACAGTGACAATGACCCGATGACGGAGGATACCGTCACCATCGTGTCGATGGGCGCAACGGGCGCACGGCAGGCGGGGAGCGGCGCAAGAGAGGTAAGCATACAGGTGACTGTTCCGGTCGGTGCAAGTGGTTATTCTTTCTCCGATCATTTCGATCAGTCGACCTCCGAAAGTTTCGACAAACGATATCAGTTTGGCCAGGCTAGCGCTCCCCACCAAGACATGACCCCATACAAAACGGTTCTGCCGCAGGCAGGCGGTGACACTCTTAACCTGTTCACCCACTCGTCGGAGGCGGGAGGAACTCCATCTGTTTTAAGGATGGGGGGCGCCGGGGAGGCAAGGCTGATAATAAGCGCGCAGGCATGCCTTAAGTGGAGCGCATCGGGCCCATCGGGGAACTGCGACTATGCCCAGTGTCAATCGATAAACGGTTGCGAGGCCAGAACAGGCCTTGATATTTTGCCGGATGGATCGGGGTTTCAGAACTATTTCATAAAAATCAGGGCCAGGCTTATGTCTGGCGACGGGTTTGGAATTTATTTCAGGTCCGCCTATGCCAACCAGGATGACCCGTACAATATCGACTTTGGAACGTTGACCGCCTATATATGGCAGTACGACAAGGGCCTCGGATATCTGGCGCCGTGCGACCGGTCCACCGCCATAACGGGAAATAACGGGATGGGCATGCTGGCCACCAGAAGAGTGGAAGGGGGAAGCGAAACCTGCGGCGTCGATTGCGCCATTTACCAGGGGCAGGCCTCCCCCGCCACCTATCCTTTCTTCTGCCCCGAAAACGAATCGAACCTGCCCATCCTGGCCGGATGGCGTTTCACGGAACCGGACTGGCTCATATCATGGAGGACGATTTATATTTACGTTTTCGGGCCAAAGGCAAACGTCTATGTTGGGCGGGAGGGTATAACCGGCATTGGTGGAGAGAATCTGCCGGAGCATGTGGGCGAGATCGATCTGGCCCAGGTGGGGTCGCTCCTTCAAACAGGCGATGTTGGCCTGCGGACCTGGAACGCTAGCGTGGCCGAAATCGACTATATAAATATTTATTCAAATGATAGCGACAACAATCCCACCACTTTTACGGGGGAGTGATGACTTGCTCGGCGGCTTTGCGGAAATACTGATATCTGGCGCGGAACTCGTATGGTTTATCCTAGCTTATCTTTGGTATTTCGTTTCAGTCATAAACAAAATTCCGCCCTATTTCAACGGCTTGCTTAAATTAATTTTTCTATCTTTTATCTAATGTGTTCCCTCCGTCCAATTTCTTTTTATCTGATGTCGATTTATTCGCGACCTGTTTCATCCTTTCCTCTCGCTCCGGGTATGAGGGGTGGCTGGAAAACCATTTGCTTTTACTCCCGGCCATTTCTTCCTGTTCCGCAAGGGCTTCGATAAAAGAATCGATCTTTTTGAAGATACTCCGTTTTTGTATATCCGAAACAACCCGCGTCCCACACGCGTCGGATTGCAATTCCTGGTTTTTGGAATAGTTAAGAATCGCCGCGCCTGTCGCAATCATTGATCGCGCCTGGCTGGTCATAATAGCAGGAGATAAATCTTTCAGTTTGTTAAGATCCATGATCGTATCGACAGAATCTATTATCACCGCCTGAAATTCCATTGTCTGATGTCTTTTCAACACATGGGCAACCTCATGTGCGATTACCAATTCAGCATGGTCGCTATCGAGCACACCTTCACTGACATAAAGATATCCACCCGGAAGGGCGGAAGCGTTGTTCTCGCTACTGTTCACAAGAAAGAGCTTGAATTCATACGGATGCTCCCCTTCTACTTTCTCCAGCACCCGGCGGAGAATATTGTCCGCCTTTTCATACGATTCAAGCCAATCCTCACTGTCACGCGGAATAGACTTGTTTGGGCCCTTCTCAATTTCTTTGTGCAGATACTCTCCATATTCCACCTCCCTATTCATGGGGATCCAGTTGACCCGTTTCATAGAGGTTTTCCACTGCGCCAGGGCTTCCTTCTCTGGCTCCCCTGAACCTTCAAATACGAGTTTTTTAACCGCTTTAAACAGCTTTTGGAAAAATTCCTTTATACGATCAAGCAGGCTGTCGGTTATGTTGAAGGGTTCAACCATATTTGAGCAGGAATAGTCCTCAAGCGTAAGCTTTTCCTCATATTCATGCATTAACACAACAGTTTTTGCCCGTCGTAGCCACGGGCTATCATAATCGACGAAAGGAGGCTCTACGCTTTCAGGGCTCTCATCGACTTTCTTCCCGAAAGAAAACCAGAGATCCTCGGATATCTTGCCATTCACTTCCAAAGATTCAGCCTTTTGATACGCCCGAACAGCCAGCGCTGTTTTTCGTCCTGCGATACCATCCACTGGGCCAGGATTATATCCATGCTCCACAAGGAGCCGCTGGATATCAATGATCAATTCCTTTCCCTTGGGCGCTTTTTCCGGCTTCACAATGGCGGGCTCCTTCGGTTTTTCATTTTCATCGTCACGTGACGAAGATAAAGCGTCAAAACCGGCGCCCACTGTTTTCGAACTAACTGTTTTAGAACCTAATGTTTTACAACCATTTAGCCCAGCCAGGCAAAAAACCAACACTCCGGTGATAAATAATAACACCCTGAACAATCCCATGTTTATCTCCCTTTTGCTTTAGCGCGCCGGGAGGCATCTATGGCTTGCGCCACATCAAACGGATATCCTTTTTTGTTCGCCAGAATAGCGCTGATCAAATATCTGGTCGATTCATTGTTCCTGCTACCCTTCAAAGACTCCTGCAACGCATCGTCGAACCGCATTTTTACTTTGGCTTTGACAACGGAAAACTTTCCGCTGTAGTTATCGCCACCGATTACGGCCCGCCATACATAACGTCCGCCGGGACTAAATTCGCCTGCGGGAATATGAATGGATTTATTTTTTCTATCGATCCGGGACGCAAGGCTCTTGCGGGATTTTTTCCCATGTAACGTAAATTTGGTGACCAACCCTTTTGCAGTATCTGTCGCCAGGATTATTTCATCCACAACCAGTAATATCCTGCCATTTGGAAACGAGGGTAATCCATGATTCTCAGATAACGACATTCCAGCTCTATTTACTTTTGGCGCCCCTTTGGCAATCCATATAAACATTTCATACGCCGCCACCACAAAATTCTTCTTTTCCACCACATCAAGCCTGATTGTAGTTCCTTTTTTTATTGAGCTGTAAAATTTCGGGCTACCGGATTTATTCAGAGACCCCAAATTTATTCCACCCTTGATTACCTGCACTGTTTTACAATTTTTCACAGGGCTGGTATTGCTTACAAGCGTGTCTCCATTAACCAGAATACAATCATCACAGGGCTCCTCAAGCCAGCATATATTGGCCACAGACACTCCAGGAACCGCCGCAAGTAGTATGGTAAATACAAACAATCCAACTCTCATTTTCGCGCCCTTCTTTTTTATAAGTCAGTAAATAACTATTGAATTTTTATCGCAAGCTCCACCAGTGACCATATTATTACGATAATACATATAAATTTAACTAAATCACCATATTTGACTTTCTGCGAATTGCCGCCAACGATTTGCGAATCCACGTACACTCCAGCTAGCATCGGCCCGGGATGTATCCATAAATTAAACTGGAGCGAAATTTGAGCAAGCCAGAGCATTGCAACCATTATCAAAATCGGTAAACCGAAATTTGTTAGCATGCTAATTATTGTCAGCTTATTGCAATACCAGTTATAGGTTTTTAGGAATATTATTCCTAGCGCCATCCCGATAATAAAATCAACTATGAACCCCTGCAAAGGCTTTATGTCTGATACAGGATTTAGATTTGAATAAAATGTAGCGGCATGAATAAAAGCTCCTGGTATATCCCTTATAGCAGGGGTTATATATTTGTCTCGCAAACCCCATGAACCACCCACAAAGATAATATCATCATTACTAATATTACGCTCCCAATCGATCCTGTTTAAATCTAGAACATGAATTATCCGCATATCACTATACGATTTGCTATTGATAACTTTTAAATTTAACAGTTCCTTTTGAGTGAGATTTTCATAACGGTTCTCTCCGTTCTTCCTGAGAAAATTGTCGTCATTCCTTTTAAGCAACCGGTCACAAACAGAGCTGTGAACATAATTGTTTTTTGCCTTGCCTTCCTCGTCGCCATCTGTCTTATCAAGTTTTGATAACCGGAATGCCTCGTTACCCAGAGTCGGCGTAAATTCCATATATTTCATCACTACATCAAGATGCGAATAGACATCCGGATAAGCAAAAGTTATCTGCGCATCGCACATTTCTTTCATCCAAGCGACCTTTTCTGAAAGTAAACTCGGTGAGACGACCGGCATAGGTGAAATGAGAACGATATTTGCGCCTTCCTTTTTTTGATAATTCTTTAGTAAATTATCCAGATCCGTTTGATCATTGGTTAGATTCCCCGACGGTGAAAGATCAAGATCAACAGCCAGCACACGTGGTTTTCTCTCAAGAATTCCCTCAAACATCTCTTTAAGTTTCTTTCGATCCAGCGGAGATGATTGGTTAAAGTCAGATTCATATGATAAATCGGTAATAAGAACAACCTTTAACGGTATTGGGCCGTTATTCGCCCTAGGCTCGGATCTACCTTCACCAACCGAAATCATACTAAGCGTTAAATATTCAGGAAATTCAAAAAAACCTCTTTCTGTTATAAGGAAGGTTGCCGAAGCGACAAAAAGGGATGCAAAAAATTCTTTACGCAACACAAACAGAAAACCGGGCAATCGTGAAAGGTTATTTTTACTGCCGTTAAGAACAGTATTGCAGTTGGAAATGACTTTTTTACACTCTAAAAGGACTTTTTCGCAGTTGGATATAATTAATTCACTGCTGGAAAGTAAATCATTATAGTCAGAGCGGATTTTTTCCTGGCTCGGCCTGATTTTTCCCCAGATAAAGATTAAAACCCCTGCTATTTTTGCCCACATAGGTTTTGCCCTGATGAAGGATATATAGTGAAAAATGTCTTTATCGGTATAACAATAAACCGACGATTTCGCGACGCCCCTAAATATTGGCTCAAGTTTGGCATTAATATTTATTGTTTGCAATAAGAATCTCTATATCAGAGAGTAAAGGCTGGCTGTAAACTGATTTCAGCCAGATTCATTTAACATTGGGTTCCCCTCCCCTGTTAATCAACCACAACAAACCGCCCTGGTAAAAATCATGAATCTGGTCTGGGTTTGCGTTTTATCGCTCGCCATGAGATTCAAAATTATTTTTGGAAAAACGACGTTTGTTTTTTCCCGGCGATAACCACAAATTTTTTCTGGCCACCTCGCGCACTTCTCCTGGCCACAATATACCCATCACACCCGCAATCAAGCCGATGGATACGGGCGGTGATTCACCACACTCGCGATTTATCGGGTTACGTCAGCCGATTATAACGCATGTGGTTGTCCAGTCTCCTCCCGCGTCTCCGTCGCCATCACCATCGAGCGCCATTCCATCACTATCCTTGATGGCGCCATTGTCTGCTTCTGTTCCGATCAGATTGAGTGTAAAAAAGCAGTCAGGATCGAAATTGCATAAATTCGTCATGCTGTCTGTGGTTGTAAAGCGCAATGTATCGGCGGTTGACCAGGTGATGGAGCCGGCCGCCGACGAACCCTTTTCGTGAGCCATAACAAAAGACTGCCCCACCGTTACGGAAGATTGATCCACTTCCTTGCTAAATTTGATATCAATCGAAATCTTCGACGCGATACTAACAGAGTAGTTCATACATGAAGACTGGTTGGCGGCGGGAGATAAAACGGTCATAGGCGGTCCGGAGCCAGAGCCCCCGCCGGAGCCGGAGTCACCGCCGGAGCCGGAGTCACCACCGGAGCCGGAGCTCGAATTGTTGCCGTCATTATTGTTAGAGCTACTGCCACCACACGATCCAAGAAGAATTAGTGGCGCGCAAAACATCAGAACGAGAAAAAGGTGTCTGAATGATCTGTATGAAATAATCATATTCCCCCTAAATTTATAACACACAAACGTGGGGCTTACAGAAAACCAGGGATATCGGCAATTTCCTGATGCCCTTTATATGTAATCGTGATACTAACAGCAACAAGTTATCCATGCCAATAAGAATGTGGATATCTGGCCGCCGGTTGAAAGTAAAGGGAGGCCGTATACTGGCTTTATGTATAATCCTTTGGTATTCGTTCCCCTCCCCGTCGTGTTCTCCCCGAATGTTGCCTTTTGAAACAATGCATGATTCTGGGTTGGGTTTGTGTTATCTTACTCGCCATGGACTTCAAGAATCTTTCCGGAAGGGCGCCTCTCGTTTTCGCGCTGGCTATTGCCACCATAATACTCACAGCCCCACACGCCGCCGCACAGGATGGCTGGTTTTCTCCATTCTGGGTTGTTACGATATTCAACAAGGGTGGGCTTGTGATGTGGCCTATCCTTCTTTGCTCCATCCTTGGGGTCGCCATCACTATCGAACGCCTTTTTCACCTTAGAGAGAAAAACGTTATTTACAAAGGTTTTCTGGTGGACGTTAAAAGTCACGCGCTAAAAGGAGATGTGGAGAGGGCGCTTCGCGTTTGCAAGCACAACAACGTCGCCCTTTCCAGGATTGTGAAGGCCGGTTTGCAACGGGGTAAATATGGCGTGCTGGAGGTGGAGCGGGCCATCGAAGCGGCCGGCGCCCATGAGGCGACGCTTTTGCAAGCGAACCTTAGGGGCCTTGGTGTGGTGGCCAACCTTGCGCCGATGCTGGGGCTTTTGGGAACGGTTATCGGTATGATAAAGGCTTTTAACATGATTTCCCAGGCTGGCGCCGGCAACCCCGGCCTCGTCGCCACCGGCATTTCAGAAGCCCTTGTCACAACAGCCACCGGGCTTATCGTGGGGATACCGGCCCTGGCCGCGTATCACTATTTCCGTGGGAAGGTCGATAAATTTGTGTATGAAATGGAGGAAGAGAGCCTCCAGTTCGTGGAAGATATACAACATGCCATCGAAACTTTGGCAAGCGCAAGGCATAAATCGGTATCCTCAGGCAATGAAATTTAAAAGAACAGAGGAAGAAGATTATTCTCTTCAACTTACGCCCCTTATAGATGTGGTCTTTTTGCTCCTCATTTTTTTCATGGTCTCCACCGCCTTTATAGATTTCACCAGACAAATGGAGATCGAGCTGCCAGATTCCACGCTGGGGGGCGCGATGGAGAAAACCGAGGTTTTTGAAATCGAAATCACTGCGGGTAGAAAGATTTTTTTAAATGGTGAGAAGGTTGATATGGAATCTCTCAGAGCCTTGCTGGAAATGGAGAGTAATAAAATGATTAAGCGATCCGCCGTTATCCGCGCCGACAAAAACGCCATGCATGGGATGGTGGTAAAGGTTATGGAGGCTTGTAAAGATTCGGGCATTACGGATATTGGTGTTGCGGTGCAGTGAACTTTTTTACCAGTTTTGCCATTATATTCACCCTGCTTTCACAAGCGCCTCACCTCCCCCCTCCCCCGAATTCTCCCGCTGATACCGGAAATGAGATCAAGGCCGAAAAACAATCGGAGCCGATCCCCCTACCTGAAAATGTGTTTCCCAAAGATGATAAAAAACTGGATGAGGCGATGGTGTCCACCCCGGTGACAGAACGAGACATCGACATCGAGGCTTCGAAAAAAACAGTCGATTATTTTATCGCCAGGCCATATCTCGCCTCCCGGATGATGGGGGAATTGTTTGGTGGCCCCCTCGAACTTTTGAAAGATGATGAAACAGGCCAGTGGGAAGCCACCATGAAAAGGGGTGGGTTCTATACAATAAAAAAGCTGTGGAGCAAAAAGGATAAACATATTATTGTTTTCGAATATTTTTATAGAGTGACGGGCGCAATTGGATTAAAATTTTCTGGCGAGGGGGCCGTTATCCTCCGCACGCGAAAAAGTGATGATAGCGAAAGCGCCGTGATGGATTATGACATCTATGTAATATCAGGCGATTTGCCCCTCGACAAAATGGCGCAGGCGCTGTCGATGCACAGAAAGTGGGTGCGGGGTGATTTGATGGCGGTTATGGAATCGTTTACGGAGCTTTGCGAAGCTGTGGCCGAGGAGGCGGAGGATGTCGCCGAGGAGATGGCCGACGAGGATGAGGTGTTTACCAAAACCGAGATTGATAACTTTAAAATAATGTTTAATGTTAAATAACAAAGGATCAGGTTTAATATGCTATTAATTAAATGGTTATGGTTTGTGTTATGCGTTTCTATTTTAGCGGCGCCACTTATCACGGGGGATGGCGCCTATGCGGGCGTGAAGCCGGAAACGCCGCAAAAAACCGTCGTGGCAAGGTGGGATGTCAAGCTTGTGGAGAGTGGGAAATATTGTTTCAGCCAGGCCAAATTGTTTCCCGGGCTATGTGTAAATGCTCGTTCGACGGTGGAGATACCTGTTGCTCTGGATTGGAGAGATTCGCCTGGCAATAAAGATATCGGGCTGTTCACCTTTAAAACAGCCAATGAAAAGGATGGCTCCACTTATGCCGAACATATGACGGCGATTATTGATAAACGGGCGAAAAAGGTGATCGCCCAGGCGCCTTTAAAAGGATATTTTGTTGGTGGATACTGGGAGGACGAGTTTGCCCTGGAAAACTGGTATGAATGGAAATGGACGAAAAACCATATCACCGTTATTGGTGAAGAGGAGGGTGTTTTGCTGGATATCGATCTTAAATAGACCTTGATCCGTGGTGACAATATAAAATCACCCCACTCCCCTCACCGCGCTCGCAATCATCGCCGCCTGCCGGTTCGCCAAAACGTTGTGGATACGGATAATCGATGCGCCGTTTTTTACAGCCATTGCGGTGATGGCGGCTGTGGCCGTTTCCCTTTCGGTCGATTCGTCACCTAAAATCTTGCCGATAAAGGATTTGCGGGAATGCCCGATCATGACCGGCCGCCCAAGCTTTGCGAATTCATCCAGCCGGTTTATTATTTGAAGGTTGTGGTTTACGGTTTTACCGAACCCTATTCCGGGGTCCACTACTATTTTGTCGATTCCGTTTTTACTGCAGGTCTTGATTCGCTCTTTAAAAAAAGTGGCGATATCGAGGGTGACATTTTTGTAGGCGGGCCGTTTTTGCATTGTCTGCGGCGTCCCCTTCATATGCATGATAACCACCGGGGCATTAAACCTTGCGGCAACCTCCATCATTTTTGTGTCGCGTAGCCCTGTGATATCGTTAATCATCGCGGCGCCCTCTTCCATGGCGGCCAGCGTAACCTCCGGTTTATACGAATCTATCGAGACAGGTGTTTTGGGGAATTTTTTAACGATCAGCCTTATCACGGGCAAAACACGTTTGGCCTCCTCTTCCTTCGACACAGGGTCTGCCCCCGGGCGGGAGGATTCACCTCCCACGTCTATGATCGTGGCGCCCTCCTCCACCATTTTTTCGGCCTGCGTAATCGCCTTGTCGATTCGAGTGAACCTGCCGCCATCTGAAAAGGAGTCTGGCGTTACGTTCAGTATTCCCATGATAAGGGGGCGTTTGAATGAGAAACGAAAATTTTTATAGACAAGCGGGGCGGGATAATTGTATCGGGCCGTGTGAACATTGCGCTGGTTCATAACAAAAGATCAGTGTGGGCCACAAGATTTATCAGCAAGGCTCCTTCGCAGGGCCGGTTCTGGCGGCTCACATAAAACCGTCCTTCCGCCCCCCCCGGGGAAGAGATCAAGCCTTCTGCGTGGCGACCTGGTTTAAAGGTTTCACTTCTTCAACGGTAAAGGTTTCGATAACGTCCGCAACTTTGATATCGCTGTATTGATCGAAGCCGATTCCGCATTCATAACCCGATTGCACCTCTTTGGCGTCGTCCTTGAATCGTTTTAAAGAGTTGACCTTGCCGGTGAAAATCACCATGTCGTCTCGTATAAGCCTGGCGTCCAGATTGCGCGTGATTTTGCCGGAGGTGACCATGCATCCGGCGATGGTCCCCACCTTGGATATGTGGAACGTATTGCGAACCTCTGCGCGCCCTTCCACCTTCTCCTCAAATTCGGGCTCCAGCATTCCTTCCAGCGCCGCCTTGATATCGTCTATGGCGTTATATATAACGCTATACAGCCGCACGTCCACCTCTTCATCCTCCGCCATATGCCTCGCCTTTTCCGTAGGACGCACGTTGAAACCGATGACGATGGCGTTCGACGCGGCCGCAAGGCTGATATCTGTTTCGGTGATACCGCCAACAGCTCCATGAAGAACGCGAATTTGAGTTTTGTCTATGTTAATATCGCCCAGGGCTTTATTAACAGCCTCAATAGAGCCTTGCACGTCCGCCTTGATTATCATGTTAAGATCCTTGATCTTCCCCTTGGTGATCTGCACATGCAAGTCTTCCAGCTTTACGTGTCCTTTTGCTGTCAGGTTCTCCACCCTGCCGGTGTTTTGCCGGTTGATCGATATCTGGTGCGCCTTGCGTTCGCTCTCCACCACCATGAATGTTTCGCCAGCGTCCGGCACCCCGGAAAAACCGAGGATCTCCACAGGGGTCGATGGCCCGACTTTCTGAATTTTCTCTCCCTTGTCATCCAGCAGGGCCCGCACCTTCCCATAGTGCATGCCAGCGGTGAAAGGGTCGCCCACTTTCAATGTCCCCTTTTGAACAAGAACAGTGGCCACCGCGCCTCGCCCTTTGTCGAGCTTGGATTCGATGATGGTGCCATACGCCATCCTGTCCCAGTTGGTTTTAAGCTCCAGCATCTCCGCCTGTAACAGGATAAGCTCCAGCAGTTCTTCTATTCCGATGTTCTCCTTGGCCGAGACTTCGGCGAAAATAGTTGTTCCGCCCCAATCTTCGGGGACAAGCTCATGTGTCGCCAACTGCTGTTTTATCCTGTCCAGGTTGGCGCCAGGCTTGTCTATTTTATTTATCGCAACAAGAACCGGCACACCCGCCGCCTTGGCGTGATGTATGGCTTCCACTGTTTGCGGCATCACACCATCGTCGGCCGCCACCACCAGGACAACAATATCGGTCACCGCCGCGCCGCGGGAGCGCATAGAAGTGAACGCTTCATGACCCGGCGTATCAAGGAACACCACCGAGCCACCTCTGACGTTAATCCGGTATGCGCCGATCCTCTGGGTTATGCCACCAGCCTCTTCCTCGGTCACCCGTGTTTTACGGATCATATCAAGGAGAGAGGTTTTACCATGATCGACGTGCCCCATAATGGTCACCACCGGTGGACGAAGGTTCAGTTTGGATTTATCCTCCACCTCTTCGGTTTTCTCTTCCAGTTCCTCGTCTTCCCTGGTCACTAGCTCGTAATTCATCTCAAGGGCCAGCTCCCGCGCCACTTCCACATCTATGGTCTGGTTCATGGTGGCCATGATCCCTTTGCCGATCAGTCTTTTTATAATTTCATTAACACCAACACGCAGTTTCTCGGCGAATTCCTTGATGGTTGTGGCTTCGTCTATAACGATACGCTTCGACTCTTCTTCAAACCTTTTCCGATCTTCCGCGTCTATAAGCCGCTGAATCTCTCGCTCCTCGGCCGCTTTTTTGCGCCGCGTATCTTCGTCTCTCCGCTTTTTGCGTTTACGCTCTTCCTCTTCCTTGCGCTTTATCTTCTGCCTGTTACGATTTCTTTCCCGTCGCTCAAAATCTTCCTGCTCTTTTTGTTTTTTAAGCTCTCTCTGGCGAAGATTTTCCTCCACAACTTTCTTGTCAATTCTTTTAACTTCTTTTTTTGGCTGTGGCTTCTCTGCCACTGCAGGCGCCGGTTTTACCTGTGGCGCTTTTTCCACCGGCTTGTCAGGTGGTTTAGTCTCGACCGGCTTTTTCTTTTCGGCAGGCGGTTTTGCCTTTATCGGAGCGACTTTCGCCTTGGCCGGGGCCGCAGGTTTTGGTGGAGTTTTCACAGCCGCCTTGGCCACCGCAGGTTTAGCGACAGCCTTTTTGGCCGGTTTGGCCTTGGCTTTTTTGGGCTTTTTCAATTCAAAACCCATCTTTTTCACCTGATTCCGGAGCCTGTCGGCCAAGTGGTTTTCTATGGTGCTAGAGTGGCTTTTAACCGGATATCCCATCTTGCCCAAAGTGTCGATCAACACTTTACTGGGGACACCTGTCTCCTTCGACAACTCGAATATACGAACAGACAATCAATTCTCCTTTAAATACATACAGTTGGGCTAACCGCCCAATTAGCGAATCTCACGCAAATGCAATCCTTAATACTAGCACGAATAACTGCTTATTCAAACAAGGGAAAGGGGCCCCGATGGCGCTTTTATTATCGGTCGCCATGCCCTGATTAATCGTTTCGTCGAGACTCTCATTACCACCGGCGCCTTCCCCCCGAACAGGCTGTTTCCAACCCACACATCATAAACTCAAACTCAGGCAGTATACTAATAAAACAGGAGTTTAACGAGTTTTTGATCGTAGCGCGGCTTCACATCGTTATTGAGGTTAGAACAGTACCATTTTCGGGTAATAAATGCTATGGCCTGTGTCACTTATCAATCTTTCCCCATCTTTTAATCCAGGTTTCAAAGTGAAATATTCCCAGGTTCTGCTATCATCAAGGGGCGCCGGCTTGTTTATGATGGCCGTGGGCAGGAACAACACCGAAAAGCCAACTTTATTACATATATGATTTACGCTGGAAGATGAAATTTTCTATAAGCGAGAGCAAAGGAATTCTGATTAAACACAGCCTCCTGGGCGGGTTTGTCGGGATTATTTTTTTGCATCCTCTCACGATGGCCATTTACTGGTTCGAGTTCCACCCCGATATTCCAAACGTCCCTACCGTCTGGCATTTTATCATGCTTCGGATGAGGAACGCTTTTCATATTGATATGCTACCCATGACCCTTGTTTTTATTTTCACAGGTTCCGTTTTCGGGATCATTTCCGGGCTTTTTTCCCGATCTCTTCTTATCAAGGACAGGTTAATATCCCTTTGCGAATATGAGCTCGGCGGGGATATCGACTCTATCGTCAAGTCGGGTGAAAACCAATCGACAGAATTTAAATCGAGCGCTCGCTGGGATTTGCACACTGGGCAGGTGGATAAAAGAATTGAGTATGCGATAGCAAAAACCATTGCGGCGTTCCAGAATTACAAAGGGGGGAACCTGCTTATCGGCATTGACGACACCGGAAAGGTGATCGGCATCGAAAACGATTACAAAACATTGAAAAGATCATCTAAAGACGGGTTTGAGATATTTTTGATGACACTGATAAAAGACAGGATGGGCGCCGCCGCCTGCCCTTTTGTTCATGTGATTTTTAAAAAAGTAGAGGGCAAAGACGTCTGCAGGGTAATTGTGGAACCAGCGAACCAGCCGATCTATGTAAAAGATAAGGGCCTGGCCAAATTTTTCCTCAGGACAGGCAATTCAACCAGAGAGCTAGACGCGGAACAGGCCCACAAACACATCACATCAAGATGGCCATGACCCCTGTTTCTTTTACTTTTGGGCCTTGGGGCCATTGGAGTCAATACCGGAAACTTTTGAACGATCATGGCATTGTTTGTAGCATGAGTCGTCGAGGTAACTGCTGGGATAATGCGGTGGCGGAGTCTTCTTTCGGCAGCTTGAAAAAAGAGCGCGTTCGACGAAAAATATATAAAACCCGTGATGAGGCAAAGGCAGACCTATTCAATTACATTGAGTTCTTCTATAATAAGAGACGGCGGCATAGCCATCTTGGAGGAGTCAGTCCGCAGGCGTTTGAACGGTCGTCACTGATGGGTTAGGTGTCTATGGAACCGTGGGAAGTCCAGCCAATTTGCCCTAAGTGCGACACAATAAGTGTGGATGATGTTTCATGTGTGTGGTGCGGCCACGTATTGTCTGATGCCGCCAACGATATACTGTGCCAAGAAGTTCTAGCAAAGCATAATAGGATGATCGCATTTGCTCTGTTTCTTATGGCTATAGGCATGTCGATTGCCATTTCCGCCCTCTCTTTTCCTGCGAACCAAAGACCTATTATTTTCCATCTAGGTTTAATGCAGATTATCCTGGGGGCAGCGGTGTATTCTGTGTCTACGCTAGCTAGGGATTCACTTGGAAAGAAAAGAGGATTATTGCTCCTGCCCGTCATCCAAAAACCGCTCTCCCCCATACCCCATATCCATCCACTTGATTTAACACCCTTTATAAACTAATTTCCATTTTCGCTATTTTTTCGTTTACTTTCGCTATCGGTCATGTATAATCGGGTCATAAACATACATCACACAATCAATATCGGGTTATAAAATGGCAAAAGCGAGAGATTCAGAAGACAAAGCAAGATCGTTGGAAAACGCCTTCACCCAGATCGAAAGGCAGTTCGGCAAGGGGGCAATCATGCGACTGGGCGATGATGCGTCGGCATCTGAGCCTATTGCCGTTATTTCTACCGGGTCCCTGTCGATAGATCATGCGCTTGGGATCGGCGGATTCCCTCGCGGCCGGGTTATCGAGGTTTACGGTCCGGAATCTTCTGGAAAAACGACGCTAACCCTCCATGTCATCGCGCAGGCTCAAAAGATGGGTGGCGCCGCCGCTTTTATCGACGCGGAACACGCTTTCGACCCCTCATACGCCCGCAATCTCGGTGTGGATATCGATAATCTGATAATATCCCAGCCCGATAACGGCGAACAGGCGCTGGAAATAACCGAGACCCTGATCCGCTCCGGCGCGGTCGACGTGATCGTTATCGACTCTGTCGCCGCTCTGGTGCCTAAATCGGAAATAGAGGGAGACATGGGTGACGCGCAGATGGGCCTTCAGGCGCGCCTCATGAGCCAGGCGCTTCGCAAGCTGACCGCAGTTATATCTAAATCAAAGACTTCGCTGATATTTATTAATCAAATACGTCAAAAAATAGGGGTCGTTTTCGGGAACCCCGAAACCACCACCGGCGGCAACGCGCTCAAGTTTTACTCCTCCATCAGGATCGATATCCGCCGGATAGCTCCGATCAAGGATCAAGGGGATACCGTTGGCAATCGCACACGGGTAAAAGTGGTCAAGAACAAGCTGGCGCCTCCATTTCGTGATGCGGAGGTCGATATGGTCTTCGGTGAAGGCATTTCGAGGGAGGGTGACCTGATAGATTTGGGCGTTGCAAACGAATTGGTGCAGAAATCGGGCGCCTGGTATTCCTATGGTGAAGAGCGTATCGGGCAGGGTAAGGAAAACGCAAAGAAATTTATGCGGGACTATCCGCAAACGGCTTTTGAACTGGAGAACAGATTGCGCGAAAAGATGGGTTTACCACTGGCGGAGGCGCCGGTTGATTTGAATATCTCCCCGGACAAACCGGAACCGGCTCCCGACGCGCCGCCAAAAGCGGATAAAGAAACAGGAAAAGCGTCCAGAAAAGAGGCGAAAGCGGCGGTATAAAAGTGTTTGTTTGAGTGAAGGGGCTAAGGTAAGGGTCAGTCGTCCTGGGTATAGAAGCTTTTTTTCACCGCCAGCCCATGCTCGTAGTAGACGCCGCAAATGAAATGAACCGACGATACGGTTTTCATAACGATCAGCCTTCCACTCGATCTGTCCGGAACGGACGCATCCGGAACGGACTCATCCGGAACGTCACCGACATATATCGACGGCGCAAACCCGTTTGCCCTGGCCCTGGCTTCGACATCCTCTATTTTCGCGCCAATCCCCACCGATCTTTCGCAAAAAGCCT
>UOGE01000047.1_pt1 | contig 21975 bp, 19 predicted proteins | sample 1989811 | NCBI WGS metagenome assembly UOGE01 (sample SAMEA4712198, study PRJEB27164) | hydrothermal vent metagenome | biome: marine basaltic hydrothermal vent biome; feature: marine hydrothermal vent; material: mineral | place: Pacific Ocean | collected 2011-06-14/2011-07-23 | depth 1691 m | reverse complement strand
GATCGGTCGGGGGCAAGCCGTCGTTTCCGGAGGCGGAGCCAAGCCAGCAATCGGCCAGGTTGCCCGCCACCGCCCCGGCGATAACGGCCAGCGCCCCCGGTATGGTCACAAGCTCCATGGCGGCGCCCCCCATCCCCATAAACAGCGCCGCTAAAACTCCCAGGGCTGTGCCTCGCATCGATATCGCGCCGTTGCTACCGGTCTCCACCCTTTCCCATGAAAGGATATCGACCGGTTTTTCCTGCGCCCCCCTGCCAAGCTCCGACGAAACCGTATCAGACAGCGCCGCCCCCAAAGAGGCGCAAAACCCGATGTTGAAAACGAACGGGTCGCAAGCCATCAATGAAAAGAGGGCGAAAAAAGCGGCCGGCCCGAGGTTGGCGAAGGTGTTACCGGCCCCTCTTGTCCCATATCCCTCTGGTTCCCCATGATGATAGGCCGATATCGTGGTGACCATCACGGCGAACATTATGAAAAAGAGCATGATTACAAAGCCTTCAATGCCAAGGGAGAGATAAATTATCGCGCCCAGAATAACGCCCGCCACCCCGCCAGCCTTGTCTATCTTTTTCTCCTTGTAAGCCGCGACCCCCAGCATGGCGCACACCAGAACCCCCACCAGAAAGTTCTCGCCATAAATAAACGCGTTCCATCGAAGCTGGGATAATCCGTAAAGCAAAAGAATTATTGTGTGAGATCGAACGGCGGGGGAGGCGAGCCCCGGCGCGGGCGCCCCGGCCAGCGAAGCCATGGCAAGGCCTGTGACCAGGGAAACAATAACAGCCCAGTAAAGCCCGAATGGCGCGCCGTCCGAAGCCATCAGGGCAGAATAGGAAAGCCCGGCCATCACAGCCCCGGCCGACCACGCAAACAGCGGCAGGGGCTGGCGCTCCTTTTCGTCTGAAAAAAACATCACCCCAATCACAGCATATGCCGCAGGCACAAGCCAGGGGGCGGCTTTATACAGGAAAAGGGGGGCGATAACCGCGAGCCCCCGGGAAGGCCCCAGGGCGGCAATCGATATCACTCCCACCAAAAGCCCGGCGCCAACCAAAAGCTCGATTCGGGTGACGGGGGCCAAAAAGGCCATGGCCACAGAAGCTGTCGCTATTAATCCGTCCATTTCTAATGCTATATTAACTTTTCCATATTAAATACGATTCTTGCGTCGGCTAAACCGACCCCCCCCTGATATCATGGAAACCGTGAGGTCAGTTTGAATACCAAACGTGCCATTGATAATTTATGATATGATATTTTGCTTTAAAAGTTCTGAAAGGTTAATATTTTTCACTCGAAAAAGAGATTTCTGTCTTTAGCGTTAACATAAAAAACCGACTGATGATTAGATAACTATGGATATCGCCACTATTATCGGGCTTCTGGCCGGAATGGGCCTTTTAGGCGCCGCAATGTCCCTGGGGGCTGGCGGAATTTCGTCATTTATCGATGTTCCCAGTATTCTGGTTGTCATAGGGGGCACATCAGCCGCCACGCTTGTCATGTTTCCTTTGCAACTTGTTCTGGCGAGCTTCAAAACAATTATCAAGGCTTTCATTAACAAAACCGCATCCCCCTCTGACGCTATCGCCAATTTAACCTCCATGACCATGATTGTCCGGAAAGAAGGGATGCTGGCGCTTGAAAAAAAGAAAGTGGATGACCCTTTTCTTTCCAAGGGAGTGAGAATGCTTGTGGATGGCCTGGATCAAGCCACCATTCGCGCGGTGATGAGCACCGAGGTGCGCGCTATACAGGAGCGTCACGCCGATGGCGTCCAGATATTCGAACAGATAGGCACGCTGGCTCCTGCGTTCGGGATGATCGGCACACTTATCGGCCTTGTTCAAATGTTACAATCGCTGTCTGATCCGGCCGCAATCGGGCCGTCGATGGCGATTGCGCTGACGACCACGTTGTACGGGGCGCTGATCGCAAACCTTCTGTTCCTCCCCTTCGCCAAAAAGCTGTCCATTCGCAGTAGAGAGGAGACCTCCGTGAAGGAGCTGATTATCGAGGGTATTATTTCTATTTCCAAGAAAGAAAACCCGAACCTGATGAAGGCCAAGCTCAACGCCTACCTGTCACCAAAAAACCGGGTAGGGTAAAAACAGAAGAGGATTAAACCTGTCATGGCCCAAAAACCTCAAAAAATCATATTTAAAGGCGCCCCCATGTGGGTTGTCACATTTGCCGACCTGGCCACACTGCTTCTTACTTTCTTCGTTTTACTTCTCTCTTTTTCCAATCAGGACATTATAAAGTTTCGCGAAATGCTCGGTTCCGTTCAGGGCGCTTTTGGGGTTAAGGTCAAGCGGGAGGGCGAATTTCAATCTGTCCTGACCGGGAACGCCGAGGAAGACAAGAAAAAAGAGGAAGAGAAAAAAAAGGAAAAAATGGTGCGCCAGCTTAAAGAAGTTGGCGAATCGATGAAAAAAGCCATAGATAAATCTGGCTTGCAAAAAAGCTCGGACGTTGTGGCCACTCCCAAGGGGGTCCGGGTTCGTGTGAAGGGGGAATCGCTCTTCGCTTCGGGATCATACAAGATAAAGCCCGAAGCCAGAAAACTTTTAAACAACCTGGCCAGGATAATCAGGAACTCCAGATTTCAACTGGTTGTGGAGGGGCATTCTGATAATGTCCCTGTAAGCGGCGGGTTATATAAATCCAACTGGGAGCTTTCCGGGGCCAGGGCGGCCATCGTGACCCGCTATCTCATTTCCAAAAAGGTCCCCAAGAACCGGCTGAAAGCGGCAGGGTACGCCGATATGAGGCCCATCGCATCAAACGCCACACCGGAAGGGAGGGCGAAAAACAGGCGCGTGGAGTTCCTTGTGCTCAAATTCTAGCTTTCTCCCCCTAAAACATTATCTAGAACTTTTCCTTAATTTCATCAAGGGATAAAACTATCTCACCTTTCTTTGGTTGCCCCGCGCTTTTACTTCTGTCGGCGGCCCTGTTTAACTGGCCCAGAGACATCATTTTATCGTTCGGAACTCCGTGGGCCCTCTCCTCTTTTAAAAGGTCGTCCAAGGTCACAACTTCTGGCGCAGATCTTTTCTTTTTCTTTTTTGCGGACGCATCCTTTTGCTTTCCGGATTTTTTTCGTTTACCCACTATTTTGCCGCTTTTTTTGTCTTTATACCCCCCTATATCCTCTTCCGTCCACACCACCATAATTTCATCGCCAGAGCCAGGCTGGCCATCTGGCCCGGGCGACACAACAAGGATGTCATAGCTGTTTTCAGGCTCCCCGATAACCCAGTACAGCTCGTTGTTCCACGCATCCAGAGGCTTGAAAATCTGCCCCGGGGCGGGCCAGTCCCCCGTTTCACGCCTGAAGGCGAGAAGCGCGTTCTCAAGCTCGATAAGGCGCGTGCTGGTCAGAGCCAATGTCTGATCCTTGGCCGAAACCCCTTTGCGCAAAAACTGGGCTTTCGCCTCCGTAAAGATTTTGGTGTGGCCATATTTTTTTTCAAGCTTCATCGCCAGCAGGGCCGCCTTTTTTGGTTTGCCCTGCTTGATAAGAAGCTTGACTTCGGCGACCATCTGTTTCGCCGCAAGCTCCTGGGCCAAATCGGTTTTCTTTTCCGACCCGGAGCAACCGATCAGGAAAAATACGCAAATCATGATAAGTGGAAGTTTCAGTTTTTTCATGGTTAAAGCCTCTTGAAAAGGAACTCGATACGTCGATTTAAAAGCCTTGTTTCCGGTTTGTCCTGGGGAAATAGTGGTTTTGTGTCGGCGTATCCAACCGCCGAAAGTCTTTTTGCGGGGGCCCCTTTTGAAATTATATATTCAAGCGCCGTAGACGCGCGAATCACCGAAAGCTCCCAGTTCGATGGAAACTTCTTTGTCCTTATTCTGGAGCTGTCGGTGTGCCCCTCGATAACAAGAATAAGATCCTTGGTCTGGTTTAAAAGGTTCACAAGCCCCTCCAGAAGTTTCAGGCTCTCGGGGCGCAGTATGCTTTTGCCCGGCTCGAAAAGGGCTCTCCCTCTAACGCGGACACGCACCCCCTCGTCTGTGGAAGTGATCGACGTAGACCCCCGAAACCCTTCACGGATGATCGTATCGTATATTGTGTTTACCAGTCTCTCCCGCCGGACCACCGCTGTGGTTTCTTTCAGGTTGCTGTCCACATCGGCCATACTGCCGGAGGAGACCGCCTGATAGCTTCCACGCTCCTCCATGGTGACGCCATACCTGTCCGCCACGGAACCGGCAAGCTCCTTGAACTTTACTACGTCCACATTGGCGAAAGAGAGCATCAGCACAAAAAACGTGAGTAAAAGGGTGGCAAGATCGGCAAAGGTGACAATCCAGTCAGGAGCGAGGGTGACTATCTTGTCTTCAGGAGCCTCTTCCTCCACCTCCACTTCCTCTACGGCTATTTCCGCCGCCGAAGCCCGCCGGATAGAAACCTTGTTTCCATCCTTGACCGCCCGGATTTTGGTTTTGCAACTGGGGCAGGTGTAAATCAGCCCTTTTGCCGTAATTCGGTCGACAGGGACTTTTGCTTTCACCTTGCAACTAGGGCAGGGTATCGCAACCACCTTTGCCTTGGAAGGAGTGTTTTCGGCCATAACTATGGGTTTATTATTTGTTCACCATTATTCTCTCGACCCTTGCAAGAGCCTCTGAAGGATGATACCTTCAACACGTACCTTAAAACAAGAGCTTAGAAGGCGAGGCCTCCTTTTGGCGGGGTTTGAACATATTGTTGATAACACCTGGGGCACAGGCCCCCTGCGGCGTTTTGGCGCCGGGGATTGACCTGCCTTTTGATCTGTTTCAGGCTTAAGGGAACCTTTATAAATGCGATTTCCTCTGAAAGTAATTATTAGAGGCCCCCTTAAAAGTTGTATGATAAATGTTTATAAAGTAGCAGGAGGGGCATGAGCATAATAGCGCAAATCACCGGCCGTCAGATAATGGATTCGAGAGGCGCGCCGACGGTGGAAGTTGATGTGGTTCTGGAGTCTGGCGCCTTCGGCAGGGCGGCTGTCCCCTCTGGCGCTTCCACAGGAACGCGGGAAGCCCTTGAGCTTAGAGACGGTGACAAGGATCGCTTCCTGGGTAAAGGGGTCTCTGGCGCTGTAGATAATATTAATAACAAAATTGCCCCCCGGCTCATCGGCTGGGACGCTTCCGATCAAGCCGGGGCCGATGGCTTCATGATAGAGATTGACGGAACCGAAAATAAAAGCCAGTTCGGAGCCAACGCCATACTGGGGGTCTCCATGGCCATGGCGAAAGCGGCGGCGCAGGAAGCCGGCTTGCCTTTGTATCGATATATTGGTGGCGTAAACGCAAAAGAGCTCCCGGTTCCCATGATGAACATCATAAATGGCGGCTCCCATGCCGATAACAACGTCGATATTCAGGAGTTTATGATAATGCCCGTGGGCGCCCCCTCCTTTCACGAGGCGATACGATACGGGGCGGAGATTTTCCACACACTTAAGGGCGTTCTGAAGAAAAACGGATTAAACACCGCCGTTGGCGACGAAGGGGGGTTCGCCCCCGATCTTTCAAACAACGCGGCGGCTATCGACATTATTCTGGAAGGCATCGTAAAGGCGGGATACAAACCGGGAACAGACATTGTTCTGGCCCTTGACCCGGCCGCTTCGGAATTCGCCAAAGATGGCAAATACCATATGGCCGCTGAAGAGTCCCCCCATAAATCGACAGAAGATATGATCCGCTATTATGAAGAGCTGATTCGGCAATATCCCATTGTCTCCATCGAAGACGGCCTCGAAGAGGGAGACTGGGAGGGGTGGAAAGATATGACAGACGCTCTTGGCTCCAAAATACAAATCGTTGGTGACGACCTTTTTGTCACAAACGAAAAGATTCTTGAAAAAGGGATTAAAATGGGGGTGGCCAACTCCATATTAATCAAGCTCAACCAGATTGGCTCCCTCACGGAGACGCTGGACACCATCGAAAAAGCCAAAAGAGCGAAATATACCTGCGTGGTTAGCCACCGGTCGGGGGAAACAGAGGACACCACAATAGCCGACCTCGCCGTTGCGATAAATTGCGGCCAGATCAAAACCGGTTCCATGAGCAGGACAGACAGAATCGCCAAATACAATCAACTGCTGAGGATAGAGGATGAGCTGGGAGAGAAGGCAGTATTTCGTGGAAAAGAAGTTTTTACCTCCGTGTAACAATAATACAAACCGCAACTGACCTATGGAACGAAGCAAACCTTTATTTCTTCTTGCGGCATCTTCGCTCTTTTTTGTGTTGATGACTGTGACGGCCTATTATAAAAGCAACGGTTTAAAGGATTTACAGAAACTGGAAGTGGCGATCGCCAAGGTTCGGACGGAGATAAAAGATGTTCGGCGGGAAAACGCGCGATATCGCCATGAGCTCGATTCGCTTAACTACAGCAACTCCTATGTGGAGGCGATAGCAAGGGAGAACCTGGGCCTTGTGAAGCCTGGCGAGGTTGTGTACGAATTTGTGGATACCAGTGTGATGACCGATCATAACATCGACCTGGCCGGCGCCGCCCGCCCTGGCGTGGATAATAAAACCGCCCGTAAACAGGTGGCAAAGTGATTTCACCAGGACCTCTCCCCGCCCTCGCCGGAACCCGTAGAGTGCGCGTGGAGCGCAGATTATGCCGAATACCTTTTGCGCCACGATATTTACAGCCTGCCCAAATCCCCTTTTGGCTTTACAAACGAGAGCCAAATCTGATATTTATACCCGGTTAGTATGTGGAAGAGTGGGAAAAATATTTTATTTAAAGAGGTAGACGACCAATGGCGCTAGTTAAAGAGCGTAAAGCGGAGATTATTGAAAAGTTCAAATCGAAATCGGAAGACACAGGTTCGACCGAAGTGCAAATTGCGCTGTTATCGGGAAGAATAACCCAATTAACAGAGCATTTTAAGACACACAAAAAAGATCACCATTCCCGCCGGGGGCTGTTGGCGCTGGTCAGCAGGCGCAGGCGTTTGCTGAACTACTTAAAAACCAAAGAGTTCAACCGCTATAAAACAGTGATCGAGGCTCTTGGCATCCGTAGATAATTTAAGTGGGCCTTCGGGCCAAACAACAGATCACCCGCCGTCTTTAAAGTTATATTTGGATAATACGCGCGAAAACCAGCGGAAAGCTGGTAATACAGTAATTCAGGAAAAGGAATAGGAATAATGCAAGCCGAAAGAGTTGAAGTTGATATAAATGGAAAAACGCTGTTCATAGAAACAGGCGTTCTGGCCAAACAAGCGGCCGGATCGGTGGTTGTGGGATATGAAGAGACAATAATCCTCGCCGCCGTCACGGTGGCGGATAAAGCGAGAGAGGGATTCGATTTTCTTCCTCTCACCGTCGATTACAGAGATAAAACAGCCGCCGCGGGACGTATCCCCGGCGGGTTTCTGAAGCGGGAGGCGAGACCCTCCGATGGAGAGGTGCTGACATCAAGGCTGGTGGATCGTTCTATCCGCCCCATGTTCCCCAAAAATTTCTTTAACGAAACGCAGTTGATCATCAATCCCCTTTCGTTCGATTTTGAGCACAGCACAGACACCCTGGCCCTTGTGGGGGCTTCGGCTTGCCTCGCGATATCCAAGCTCCCCTTCAGCGTTCCTATTTCCGGTGTGCGCGTTGGACGCGTGGAGGGAGAGTTTATATGCAACCCGACACTCAAGGAGATCGAGGAATCTGACATAAACCTTCTTTGTTCCGGCACTCTGGAGTCCCTGGTGATGGTCGAAGGGAGCGGTAAAGAGATTTCTGAGGACGATCTGGTCGACGCCCTTGAGTTCGCCCATGTCTGGGTAAAGAAAATCTGCGCCGCGCAGGCCGAGCTTGTGGAGAAAATCGGCAAAGAAAAAATGGAGGTCCCCACCAAGGAGATGGGCCCGGAGATGGATATCATCAGCGAGAAGGTGGGGGGCGCGCTTAAAGATGCGGTTCTGACCACCGGCAAATTCGAGCGATCCAGGGCTATTAAAGCTGTTCGCAATAATGCTATCAAGGAAATACTGGGCGACGAACCGGATGAGGCGGCCCTGGAGAAACATAAAGAGGCGTTTGACACTGTTCAGAAAAGTTTCATCCGGGAGATGATTCTAAGCGATGGTATCCGGGCCGATGGCCGTAAAAGCAATGAGATAAGAGATATCAGCATTGCGGTGGACGCTCTTCCACGCACCCACGGCTCGGCGCTTTTCACACGGGGCGAAACCCAGGCGCTGGTGACCACCACCCTTGGCACAGGACAGGACGAGCATATGCAAGACAGGCTTGAAGGGAGGATTGCCCGCCAATTCTTCCTCCACTACAACTTTCCTCCCTTTTGCGTGGGAGAGGTTAAAAGAGCCGGTTTTGTGAGCAGAAGGGAAATAGGCCATGGAACACTGGCGGAGAGAGCCATAGAGCCGCTCCTGCCCGACTATGAAGATTTCCCCTACACTATCCGGGTCGTATCTGAAATACTGGAGTCCAACGGCTCTTCTTCCATGGCCACAGTCTGCGGAGCTTCGCTTTGCCTTATGGACGCGGGTGTGCCGATGAAATCGGCGGTGGCCGGTATCGCCATGGGCCTTGTGCAGGATGGAGACAGGGTCGCTATCCTCTCTGACATACTGGGGCTTGAAGACGCCCTGGGAGATATGGACTTCAAAGTGGCCGGCACCAGAAACGGCATCAGCGCCGTGCAAATGGATATCAAAATCAAGGGGCTCCCGGTTGACCTGTTAAAACAGGCCCTGGAACAGGCGAAAGAGGGAAGAATACAAATCCTCGACACAATGGACAAGACTATCTCCAAAGGGAGGGAAGAGCTCAACAAACACGCTCCACGAATCCACACCCTCAAGATCAATCCGGAAAAGGTGGGGGATGTTATAGGGCCTGGCGGCAAAGTCATCCGTGGCATTGTGGCCGACACCGGCTGTCAGATAGACATTCAGGATGGTGGAATTGTGAAGATCGCCTCCACTAACGCCGAGCAGTTAAACGCCGCCATCGAGATCATCAACCACATCACCCAGGAGGCTATCATCGGGAAGATATATGTGGGATCGGTGAAGAAAATAACTGACTTTGGAGCATTCATAGAGATATTCCCCGGCACCGAGGGGCTGTGCCATATAAGCGAAATGGCGCACCATCGCATTCGAGCCGTATCGGACGAGATTTCCGAAGGTGATGAGATTCTTGTTAAAGTCATCGAAGTGGACAGATCGGGTAAAATCCGCCTTTCAAGGAAAGAGGCGATGGGAAACCGCGGTGGCGATGACGATAAAGGAGGAAAGGAAGGGGCAAAAGAGGATGGACGCAGTCATTCCGGCTCCAGGCCTTCAGGCTCCGGCAGGGATTCTCGTGGAGGCGGCGGACGAGGTGGCAGAGACAACCGCCGCTAACGGCATCCCTGTTGTTCTGGAGACAACACCATTTTTTCAATCGGTTTCATTCGGGATCTGGATCAAGTCCGGATCCCGTGACGAAGCTGATGACAAGTCCGGCCTGTTTCATTTTCTGGAACACCTTGTTTTCAAAGGCACTCCCACAAGAACCGCCAGCTCTATCGCCATGGAGATCGACACACTTGGCGGCCACATCGACGCCTTTACGTCAAGAGAGGTGACCTGCTATTTTGGCCATGTCCTCACCGAAAGGCTTGACCAGGCGTTTGACCTTGTGGCCGATATCATGCTCAATTCCAGCTTTCCGGCAGAGGAGGTGGGACGGGAGCGGCAGGTGATACTTGAAGAGATACGAATGGGCGAGGATAACCCGTCCGACCATATTCATGACAGGCTCTACCCCGTCCGGTGGGGCCATCACCCTTTGGGCAGGCCGATAACCGGAGTGGCCGACACTGTTAACGCCATTGACAGAGAAGATCTGATAAAAGCGAGAGAGAGGTTTTATCGTCCCCCCAACATCGTAGTCACCGCCTGTGGTGATGTGAAACCGGATGAATTCACAAAACTTGTAGACCGGTATTTTGGTCACCTTGAACATGTGGAGACACACCGGGAGTTATCCACCCCCAGGCTAGAGCCGACCCTTAAAGTGATAGAGCGCCCCCTTGAGCAGGTCCATATGCTTGTGGCGATGCCGGGCTTGCCCATGACACATGAGAAGAGGCATTCTCTGGGCGTTCTTAACACGATTTTTGGGGGCGGGGTTTCCTCTCGCCTCTTTCAGCGGGTTCGCGAAGAGAGGGGGCTCGCCTATTCAATTTACAGCTTTTACGATCAATACATCGATACGGGCCTTTTCGGCGTGTACGCGGCCTGTTCCAAGCCACAGCTTAAAAACGGGTGGGGGGCGATATTAAAAGAGATCAAGGCGATCGTGCAAAACCCGCCCACGGAGAATGAGGTAAAGAGGGCAAAGACAATGGGGGCTGATAACCTTAAAATGTCGTTCGAATCTCTTAGCTCTCGCACAACGCAAATGGCGCACCAAAAGCTCTACCACAAGCGCCTTCTATCGCTCGACGAAATGCTTGACGATCTTATGTCGGTTTCCGCCGAAAGTGTGCGAGACCTTGCCAACGAGCTTTTCACCGGGGAGGATTACACCATTCTGGCCCTGGGGCCGGTTAAGGAAAACGAATTGGAGTGGCTGTCGCCTTGAGGTTTTCTGAAGATAAAAGAGCCTTAACCGCCATATAAAATGGCACAAACAGGGCTATTAACTTAATCCCGCAAGATCATCCGTTAAAGCGGTATCCAGACCAGATAAATTTATTTACCTGGCTTGTTTGATAATGTCATCGATGATCTTGCCGGCTATTTTATCTCCATCAACGAAATACTGGCCACTATCTACCTGTTCTTTGATAGCATCCACTTTCTCTTTGCGGATATCGGGTGTCGCGCGCACATTTGCGCTCGCTTTCCCGATATCGCGGGCCATACCGGAAACCGCAACTGTGGAAGACGCCTTGGCAGTGTCTGATGAAGCTTCACCTCTTCCGTCCGACCTTGCCGCCGCGTTTTTGCCGCGATTCCTGATTTCGTCGATTTTAGCCTGATTAAAATTTTGATCAGGACCAGAAACCTTCATTTCTAAAAACCTCCCATTCGGTGAATTAAACACCTCTGCATTCCTAAGATCATTATCGGCAAGGCGCCGATAAACCTTTAGCTTTTTTGAACATTTAACCCATTGAATTATTTAATTTTATAATATAAATAAAAATAATTCAAGGCCAAGGGGGCCAGAAACGGCCAATCGACCGGTTAAAAGCTCCCGAACGAACCGGGTTACCGCTTCATATCCTGTCTGGCTGTGAATTCCGGTTCATCAAGCCCCCTCTTTTATATTAAGTTTTTCATAGGTGAGGCCAGCGGCGAGCTGTTCGGCCTCCTTTTTTGTTTTACCGACGCCGGTTTCGTATGGCTGTCCGTTAATCCACACCTGAATGGTGAATGTTTTGCTATGATCCGGGCCGGTTTCGTCGATCAATCTGTAGTTGGCGCTGGCGTCCATCACCGATTTCAGATATTTCTGGAGCCTCCCCTTTTCGTCGAAAGGTATGCTCCCCTCGATCGCCTGATCAATAGAGTGTATAAGGAATTTTATCAGAACATGGTATACCTCTTCAAAAGAGGAATCGAGATATATCGCCGCTATCATAGCCTCGAAAGCATCGGCCAGAATGGAATTTTTTTCCCTCCCGCCGGAGGCTTCCTCTCCTTTGCCCAGTAGCAGATATCCTCCCAGCCCAAAGCCCGCCGCCAGCCGGGCCAGCGAGCTTTCGTTCACCACTTGCGACCTGATTTTAGACAAATCACCTTCTTTCAGATTCGTCTCTTTGAATATCAGATAGCGGGAGACTATCAAATCGAGTATGGAATCGCCCAGAAACTCGAATCTCTCGTTATCTTTTGCGTCTTTATCCTGGGTCTCGTTGGCGAAAGAGCTGTGCGTGAGTGATTTGTTTAAAAGGTAGAAGTTTTTGAATGGGTATTCGAGCTTTACCGAGAGGCTTTTCAGCTCGGCTAACCTGTCGTTACCAAGTATCACCGAAACATCACCCTGTTAGCCGCCAGGAATTACTTTTTTTGCGGCAAATGGGGCGCTTCAAGGCCGTGGCCAGCATTTTACGATTCATGCCTTGCAAAAACCAGGCTGGCGTTGACACCACCAAAACCAAAAGAATTGGAAAGCGCATAATCAACTTTTCGTTCTATCGCCTTATTGGGAACATAAAAAAGGTCGCAAGCCGGGTCGGGATTATCGAGGTTGATGGTGGGGGGGATAATACCGGTCTCGATTACTTTTACGGCGAATATGGCCTCCACCCCACCCGCCGCGCCCAGCAAATGGCCTATCATCGATTTTGTGGAAGATATCGCCAGGTCGGCGGCCGCATCTCCAAAAACGCTTTTGATGGCCTTGGTTTCAATGGCGTCGGCCATGGTCGATGTGGCGTGGGCGTTAATATAGCCGATTTTTTCCCGATCTACTCCGGAGTCGCGAATTGCGTGGTTCATGCATGCCACCGCCCCGTCACCACCGGGGGGGGGCGCGGTTATGTGATGTGCGTCAGAACTCATCCCGTATCCCACCACTTCGGCATATATTTTCGCCCCTCTCGCCTCGGCATGCTCCAGGCTTTCAAGAATCATCACGCCACTGCCTTCACCCATCACAAAGCCATCCCTGTCGCTGTCAAATGGACGGCTGGCCCTTTCGGGCTCGTCATTTCTTTTTGAAAGGGCTTTCGATGCGGCGAAGCCCGCAATGCCAAGCCCGCTTATGGCCGCCTCCGCTCCACCAGCCACCACAACATCGGCGTCACCGCGCTCTATGATTCTGCTGGCGTCCCCAATGGCGGTGGACCCTGTGGCGCAGGCTGTCACGGGGCAACTGTCGACCCCTTTCAGGCCGAATTTAATCGACACCTGGCCGGCGGCCAAATTTGCAAGAACAGCCGGAATGAAAAAAGGAGAAACGCGCCGCGGGCCTCTTTCGATCAATATCCCGGCGGTCCTTTCTATCTCTGGAAGGCCGCCAATGCCTGTCCCCAATATAACGCCGATTCTCTCCCTCTCTTTGTTTGTGAGCTCGCCTGTGTTTATTCCGGCGTCTTCAAGGGCGAAATAGGCCCCGGCGATGGCGTAATGGATAAAGGTATCCATCTTTTTTGCCTCTTTGGCGTCTATAAAATCGAGAGGATTAAAACCCTGCACCTCTCCGGCTATTCGGACAGGATACTCCGAGGCGTCAAACCGGGTGATGGGCCTGATTCCAGAACGCCCCGCAACGATGTTTTTCCAGGTTTCGTCGACGCCAATCCCAAGAGGGGTTACAGCGCCTAAACCGGTAATAACGACATTTTTCATTGTTTCAATGATAAAACAGGTCGCCAACGGAGCGGCATCAAATGGGCTTTTGCCATCTATACCGCGCCGTGATACGGCTTGTTATTTATTTGGCAACGCCCGAAATATAATCGACCGCCTGCTGGACGGTCAAAATCTTCTCCGCCTCTTCATCTGGAATTTCGATATCAAACTCTTCTTCAAAAGCCATCACCAGCTCAACCACATCCAGCGAGTCAGCATTCAAGTCAGTATCGAATTTTGCTTCGGAAACAACCTTGGAATTATCAACCTCAAGTTGTTCCACAATGATCGATTTGACTTTCTCTTCGATCGACATAATCTTTTCTCCTATATCAAAACGTTACGTTGGATTATTTTAATGAAAACCACGCAAAAACCAAGCATTAATTACATTAGCATACCGCCGTTGATCGAAAGCGTCTGCCCTGTCACATAGCCGGCCTCTTCCGAAGCCAGGTATATCGCCCCTTTCGCCACGTCATCCACACAACCGATTCTTCCAAGAGGAATCTCCTCTATTAAACGCTTTTTTGCCTCGTCAGGCAACACCCTAGTCATAGTTGTTTCAATATATCCGGGCGCAATGGCGTTTACCGTGATTCCGCGGGACGCCAGTTCCCTTGCGGCGGACTTGGTCAGCCCGAAAAGCCCGGCTTTGCTGGCGGCATAATTCGCCTGCCCGGGATTGCCCGTCTGCCCCACAACAGATGAAATATTGATTATTTTCCCCGTGCGCTGTTTTATCATTATCCTGGAAACGGCCCGTATGAAGTTAAACGCCCCCTTAAGGTTCACCCGCACCACCTCATCAAAATCGTCATCTTTCATCCTCAGCAAAAGCCCATCGCGCGTAATACCGGCATTATTGACCAGAATGTCAATTTTTCCAAATGTCTCCTTCGCCTTGCTGATAACAGTTTTGGCGAAATCGGGGTCTCCCACATCTCCGGCCACCTCTTCCACCTTAGCCCCTTTCGCCTCGCAAGCCGCAACAGTTTCGGCAAGGGAGCTGTTTAGCGTGACCAGTAAAAGGTCGGCTCCTTCGCCGGCGAATCCTTCGGCTATCCCCTGGCCGATACCTTTTGCGGCCCCTGTGACGATCGCCGTTTTCCCTTTTAACCTATCCATTTAACGCCTCCACAGCCTTCTCCACCTCCTCCGATGAGCCGACCTGCATCGTCTTTACAGACTTGTCTATCCTTTTCATAAGCCCGCACAACACCTTTCCTGGGCCTATCTCAAGGGCGGTCGTAACATTCATACCCACAAGGTTCCGCATCGAGTCAACCCATTGCACGCATCCTGTGACCTGCCGGATAAGCCCCTCTTTAATCTCCTCGGCCTGTCTCGAAACGCCCCCGTCCACATTTCTGAGCACCGGGATCCCGGGATTGTTTATTTTAATCGTTTCCAGAAATTTTGCCAGCCCTTCTTGCGCTGGGATCATCATTTTTGTGTGAAAAGGGGCGCTAACCGGCAATGAAAGGGCCCTTTTGGCCCCTTTGGATTTGGCGATATCTATCGCCCTGGAAACAGACAGAGCCTCTCCCGCGATGACGGTCTGCTGCGGGCTGTTAAAATTGGCGGGAGCCACATCTCCTCCCGCCTCCTCGCATACAGCGTGAATCTCTTTTGCACAAAGCCCGATTATCGCCGCCATCCCCCCTTTGCCCACCGGCACGGCCGACTGCATCAGCTCTCCTCTTTTACGGACAAGCCTGATAACGTCGGTGAACCCTATGGCTCCAGCCGCCCAACAGGCTGAAAACTCCCCCAGTGAATGCCCGGCCACCACCGAAGGCTCTATCGCGGTTTTTGCAAGGAGCGCCTCCAGCGCAATCACCGACACCAGCAAGATGGCCGGCTGTGTGTTGGAGGTGAGCCTCAGCTCTTCTTCGGGCCCCTGGAGTATCATTTTCCCTATGTCGAACCCGAGGGCGTCGGAGGCCTCCTCCACCCTCTTTTTCGCGTCGGCGCTCGACTCTATAAAAGTCGCGCCCATCCCGACAAACTGCGACCCCTGACCCGGAAACAGAAAAGCGACATTACCTGACATTGCGCGCGCCCCCTTTAAAACAGCGATGTAACATAGCCGGATGGGGATGATCTGTCAAGCTGATATTCTCCTGGTCACCATGTGTATTTTCCTGTGACAGCGGCGATATTCTGGGGCAGTGTGAATTTGAAAGGGGAGGCTATCGTCCTGCTTTTATCGATATCGGCAAGCAAGCTCTCCTTTAGCCGCATAACAAAGGGGTCGTCCACCCTCCCGCGGGCGAACAGCGCCACCTCACGGCTCCTTCGCATACTTCGCGGCGTAAGGTTCGCCGAACCGATTATCACCAGAGAATCGTCTATCACACCCACTTTTGCGTGGGTCATCCCGGGCAGGAGATATATCGCGAGGCGCTTCGGCGAACAGTTCGCCAGAAGAATATTGATCGTCATCCGGTTGGCGTAAAGATGGGTTCCGGGAGACTCCGGAAGGATGACCGTTATTTCGACCCCCTTGTGGCTGGCCTCCACGAGGGCGTTAATCACGGAAGTCTGGGAAAAATAGGCGTGTTCCAGGATTATATTTTTGCGCGCGCTTTTAATAGCCTCCAGGACTCCGTGATGGATTTCGGTGATGGACCGATCGTTCACGGCGAGAAACATCTGGCCGTGAAGAGGCCATTTGGCGAAGCTCCGTGTCTTGTTTTCGAACGCCTCCGAAAACTCGGGTGAATCTATAAAAACCATATAGTCGCGCCACTTTTTATGATATTCGTCGCCGATATTCATCCCGCCGAATATTGTATATCGCTTGTCGATTATAAAATATTTGCTGTGGTCAATATTTTTCAAAAGGTCAACCCGCACATTTACGTTTGGATGGTTTCTAAGGTTCCCGCAGGCGAAAACCATGCTGGGCCGTCCCCCGATTAAATCGCCAATCTCGAAATAGGTTCCCGCCGCGTCTTTGCTGATATCGACCTTCACACCCCGCTTGGCCGCCTCCAGCATGGCCCTCGCCACCTTGGCGCCGATGTGATCGTTTCTCCAGATAAACGTCTGAACGATTATCGATCTTTTGGCCCCGTTAATCAGCCTCAGGATGGCGTCAAAGGTTTCTTCGCCATCTATCAGCAGTTTCAGCTCCGGAAGGGGGCCGCCGGCAGGGCTGATTATTTTTTCCGGCAATACCACGCCAGGCTCTGGCCCTAATCCCAGAGGGTTATAGAAAAACCAGGCCAGGGCGGCCAGCGGGATGATGGCCGCAGTTAACAGTAAAACCGTAGTGGAGATTTTATGTCCCCTTAAAATTGAAACAGGAAATTAAATAATAGAGCGATAGACCGCCAGGGTCTTTTCCGCTGTTTGACTCCAGGAAAACCGCGTCGCCTGCTTGATCCCTTTTTCTCTCAAGCTTCTGCGAAGGGTGTCAGAAAAAGCGACCTTGATGATCGCATTGCTGATATCTGTGATGCTTAACGGATCTATCAAATATGCCGCATCGCCTGCGATTTCCGGAATGGAAGAGACATTGGAAGTTATAACAGGGGTTCCAGACGCCATCGCCTCGAGCACAGGCAACCCGAACCCTTCATACAGGGTGGGGAATAAAAACATCTCGGCCCCCCTGTATAGCTCCAGCAGATCGTTGTCCTCCACATAGCTTGTCAGGATAACGTCTCCATTCTGGCTGAAATCCTCCACGGCTTTTAGAATGTTTTTATATAACCACCCTTTTTTGCCGCAAATAACAAGCTGATATTCTTTCCCCAGCCTTCCCTTTGCCATTTCATACGCTTTTAGCAGGCGGATAAGATTTTTGCGCGGCTCCAGATTCCCCACAAAAAGCATATATTTATTCTTGATTCCAAACCTGCTCTTGATTTTATCCTCACCCCCATCGAGGGCTCCGGGGCAAAAAGATTCGCTCACCGCTTCATGGGTCACAACTATTTTGCTTTCCGACACACCCAGAACCCTCATTAAATCGTCTTTGGTCGACTGTGACGGAGTGATGATCATATCCGCCTTTTTTACCACAAGGCTTATGAGCGTTCTCATATATAAAGCATATTTAAGGGGCACAGTTTCAGGCTTGATGAAAGCCACGATATCGTGTATTGTCACGACCGACCTTGTTATGCATGACCTGAGGGGAATCATAAAAGCGGGCCCGTGAAAAACATTCACCCCTTTTCGGCTTAAAAACCGGGGCAGATAAAAGCTCTCCCAGAAATCGCCGAAAATGTGGTTTTCGTTAGATATCATGGTTTTACAGTTTTCAAAGTTTGGAAGGCTCCTGAGCTCCGGCTCAAGCTCGGCTATGTTCGAAATAAGAAGATAGTAGTTATCCTTGTCTATTTCCTGAAATTTACGAACGAGATTGGAGACATAATATCCCACGCCCGATTTTGGCTTGTTGACAGTGCGAATGTCGATACAAATTTTCAATATAATTCACCCTTGCTGTTTATTGGCTTGCGCTTCCCCTATTCCAAGGGGAAACAGGCGGTTCTGGAATCCCGTAGCGAGCGCGCCCCCTTGTCCCTTCACGATTTTCTACACGATATTGCGCGGCTGCGTCAAATGAAATAGATGATATGAAACAAATTTTTTCTTGCCAACTCCTGATAATAGCAATAGCATGAGCGCCTTTCCATGTGGAATCAGAGATAGTATAATCTCCCGCATGCGCCGGGATGGCGAAACTGGTATACGCAGAGGACTTAAAATCCTCCGGAACCTGGTTCTGTGCGGGTTCGACTCCCGCTCCCGGCACCATAGAAAATCCCCGGTTCTATGGCGGCCACCTCGCCTGCCCCGTTCTAAGCCATTTCACGCATTTCCAGGGTGATCGCTGAAATTCACATCATAAGGAATCGCCCCTTTTCACCTGCGGTTCCGGTCTTCGATATAGCCGATTATGGCCAGTGTTACACCGATATCTCTAATTTTTGTTGTAATGCCATTTTAAATCATTCATGCTTGTATCGATAGTTTTTAGAGGCTTCAAATATAGAATTCCCTCAGTAAACACTTATAATCCGCTAGAACCTGGTTCTGTGCGGGTTCGGCCCCCGCTCCTGGCGTAACTGCTTTTAACAGCGATTCGGGTGATGTGGCCATGCGCCTATAATAGATATTAGAAAGTTTAGACAGCAATTATGAAATACGGTATTCTCGCGCTTCTGACCGCCGCCACAATGATTTTCGCCGCGGCGCTTTATCTCCCTTCCGAAACAACCATCATCTGGCATGCTGACAACGACACGCTGGGGCACCATTACTGGAACAAACGAACCGAGGTTTTGCTGACCCCGGGTAACCCCTCCATCCCCTCCCAGGTGCCTGGCCCAGGCGATAAGTGGGCGGGGGGAGAATCGAAGACCCTTATAATTAAAATGCCCTCATCCCGCGCCACGAGGCTTTTACTTAGCCTCTACGACAGTCACTATAGCGACCCTCCGGTTCTGCTGGTCACCTCCGGGGATCGCAAAATCGGGGAGATCAAAGTGCGGCCGGGTAACGGCGTGAACTGGAAGGAATGGAAGCGCAAAGGTAAATCGACCAATTATATAATAAAAATCCCCGCAGGCTCCGGCAAAGGGCTGGATATAAAAATGAAAACTGTTTCCGGCTCGTGGATGGCGGTGGCTTCGTTGATAGCATATCAGGAAGCGCCGTTCTGGCACGTGTGGAGCTATATCCCGCACCGGTGGGCCAAAACACTGCTATGGGTGACGGCAATCGGCCTGGCGGGATATGTGGCTTTACTTACTATCGGTCTTGGCGGGCTCTGGTCCAGGGAAACAGCCTTTACAATTATAGCTCTTGTTGGCGCTCCCCTTATTTTCCTTATGTTGATTGAAGGCTCTCTGGCCCTTTTTAACATTGCCGACCCGGCCAAAGCGGAGGATCCTTACTCCGGATTTAAAAAATATATAGATATGCTCGTTGAAAACCAGCGCAATCGGGATTTTCTCGTCACCAACCATCAACGGTCGAAGCTCGATCAGACTATCGCCAAGATCAAGCCGAAAAACGAATACAGGGTCTTCTTTTTCGGAGGATCCAACGTATACTTTCTTCACCCGCAGTTGCACCTGTTTCAAAAGATGCTGGAAAGATATTATCCGGATAACAAAATCAAGATAATAAACTTTGGCATGCCGGCCTACGGAACCACCAGGATAGTCCCGCTGGTCAAAGAGGCCGTTCGCTACAAGCCGGACCTTCTGATCATCTATTCAGGCCACAACGAATTTCTTGAGAGAAGGTTTTATGAAGACCTGCTCAAGGAGAACCCGATATTAACAAGGCTGAGGGTTTTCCTTCATAAATTCCGCTTTTACCAGCTGGCGAGGAATTTATTCCGCAAGATGAAATCGACCTCCATAGGGCTTCACACCGAAAAGGCGAAAATTGAATTTGAAACCGGGCGGGTAAAGCTTAATAAACCGACCGCCGATATAGACTGGATAAGAGAGATTGAAATCGACTATGGAAAATACACCGATATCAATTTTCACCGGCAGACACTCGTGAAGTATAAACACAACCTGAACTCAATGGTGAAGATAGCCGAAGAAAATGGAACGCCGATACTTATAGGGACTCTCTCCTCACCAGATTTAATTCCACCGCGCGCGCCCTGTTATGATTTTGAGCTGGGGCTTGAAAAATGGGTGAAAGTGACCGAACTGGCCGATAAAATCACCGATCATATCGTCAGGAATAAAACCCTGTTCGACAGCCTCATTGGCAGGGATGTCGACTACGGTGAGGCCAATGAGGTGATAGCCGAAGTGCGCCCGGCCCTTGAGAAGGCGAAATCTATCCTGCCTGATAATGCGGACGTGCAATATTGGGAAGGGTACTTCAAATATTTTCAAAAAGATTTTGAAGGGGCAAAACCGCTATTAAAAAATTCTGTGACGGGTGATTGCACTCCATACCGCGCTTCGCCACTTATCAACGACATAGTGCGTAAGGTGGCCATGGAAAACGGCCTTACCCTTGTCCATGTTAACCGTCTTATTCACGAACACTCCCCCTTTGGGATTTCGTACAAGGACGAGCGCACCAGGGAGACCTGGCATCATGGCGCCATAAACACGAAGCCGGAAATGCCCGATGGTTTCGACCCGGACCTCAAGCGAGGGCTTTTCTATGATCATGTTCACTTAAACCAGGCGGGAAAATATTTGATGCTCCGGTTAATGGCCGACAAGATTTTTGAAGAGAAGCTTTTGGGGCGATAGAACCTGCGCCGGAATGCCCCTTTATCATCGTCAATATTTTGGCGATTTACGCTTTGTGTCCCGAATAGAGTATTTTTATACACGCAAAATTTTTCTAGTGATAACGCTTACCTGCATCGTGTATAATGTCGACAGGCGTGGTGGCGTCTAAAAGCTTGAAAACAAAGACAGTTCTTGTAATTTCATAAAGCATTTTTTCGGAGGTGAATAATGATAAAAAGAACGCTTGCCCTGGTGGTGGTTGGCGCTTTCCTGGCTTCGTGCTCCAGCCAGGAGGGTGGAACGGCTCAGGAAAATCTGGGCGATATGAAGAATGGAAAAGCGCTTACAAACTCTGCGTTACAATCGTTTACCGTTCCGTCGGGGGCCGCTTCGGTCACGCTGATGGTCAACGGCGGAATGAGCGAAACCGATATGGACATCAGCTACCTTAAAGGGCCGGATGGCTATGTATATGTGACGGAACCGTGGAATGACGCCGACAATGGAGGCCTCTCCCAGAAGCTCGGTGATTCAACGGTGACCCTCACTATTCCTAACGGAGATTACTCCGCGCCGCTCTCTGGCGTGTGGGAGTATAAAACCGGTTGTGAAAGATGCCAGGGTGTGACAGAGGCAATCTCATACAAGACAGGCGCTGGAAGCAATCTAAACGTAAACGTAATACTTGTCTCCCAGCCCGATATTTCCTCCGCGAACGACCCCAATCTTCAGGAAGTTATTAGCGAATTCAAAAACGAATATGCCGCCAACGGCTTTAACGTGGCCGATATAAAATATTGGATCATCGATTCCGGAGGCGGCGCCATAAGCACATCGGACGGTAACGGGAACGGCCAGTTCGACGGCATGGATCAGCTTTTTAATAACGTCACTCCCGGCCTGCCGGATGGATATATAAACGTATTCTTGGTGCGCTCCATAGGCTCCGCCGGTATCCTCGGGATCTCCGGAGGGATACCTGGCCCGCCGGTTAACGGCACACCCCATTCCGGCGTGATAGTCTCCACTCTGGGCGGCCTGTCCGGATTATCATCAGCAGACAGGAGAATGCAAGGGAACACAATGGCCCATGAAATGGGGCACTATTACGGGTTGTTTCATACAACCGAAAGATCGGGCACGTCTTTCGACCCGATTTCAGACACCGCCCAATGCGGAAAATCCAGGGACTCTGACGGTAGTGGCTCTATGAGCGCTGAAGAGTGCGCGGGGGCAGGGGGCGACAACCTGATGTTCTGGCAGGCGCCGGTGTCGGGATTGCAAACCAGGTTAAGCGCCGGCCAGAGATTTGTGCTTGGGCGAGCCGCTAATATCTATTAAAAAAATGATAAATATTTTTCGGAGGATAAAAATGAAAACAATAATAACCG
>UOGE01000009.1_pt1 | contig 21981 bp, 17 predicted proteins | sample 1989811 | NCBI WGS metagenome assembly UOGE01 (sample SAMEA4712198, study PRJEB27164) | hydrothermal vent metagenome | biome: marine basaltic hydrothermal vent biome; feature: marine hydrothermal vent; material: mineral | place: Pacific Ocean | collected 2011-06-14/2011-07-23 | depth 1691 m | reverse complement strand
CGGCAACCTTATCGCCCAGCAGGTGACCCATCAACCTGCCGGAATGGAGAAACGGGGCTTGTAGCCCTTTTGATGGGCTTGTAGCCCTTTTGATGGGCGTGTCGCCCTTTTGATGGGCGTGTCGCCTTTTCGATGGGCGTGTCGCCCTTTTGATATCATGATTGAAAATCCATGGCGCGGGCTTGGTGGCTTACCACGCTACTTTGCTCGCGCCTTTTTTATGGCTCTTGCTCCAGAGTTTCAATAAGCGGTATCTTCACATTTCCCAGCCGTCCGCCAAAATTCGCGGCCGAGATCATAACAACACCCGGGTTTTCACACGCCGCCTCTATCCCGGCTTTCATCGCCTGGCGGACAGATTCCTCATCCACACCGTCTATCACTATTTCAAGAGCTGTCACCCCTTCCGGATGCATTTTCGCCCCCGGGGTCCTTTTGCCAGATGGCGGCAGGAAAGAGCGGTTGGAGGACGCCTTCATGAATTTGTATCGGCCCTGCATTTGGGACGCGGCCCGGCAGACGCCGCCAGGGAATGGCGTTATCACTCCTTCCATGGCCTCGATCGCCTCCACAGCCTTTCTCGCGGCGTAAAGGCCAAACGCCTCTGTTCGCGCCATAACGATAAACGCGCCCCCCGCCACACCTTCGTTTATGTTAAATTTTTCCTCCACCGTAAACGTCCCTTCGCTCACCGGGATTTGCCAGAATGTTCTCCCCTCCCGCTCCACCTTCTCTTCAATCCCATCGCCAAAGTAACGAAGTTTCGCGCCGATATCCGCCGGGTCGCCATCTTTTGCGCCGTTATAAAGGTTGGTTGTGGGGCAGGTCAAAATTGTCTGGCCGAACCGCTTTACGAGGCTCTTCGCGAGCCCTTCCTTATGGCGCCCAAAAAAAAGGAGGTAGGCGCCCAGCTTTTCATCCGGGGTGCCTAAGGTAAAAATCTCTCGGCCAGCCTCCACGTCGCACCCGATAATGGATGTGGCAAAGCCCGTGGCCTGCCTCACGGCGGCGTCGAGCCAATGATGATCGATAGCGGTGACGAGGGCCCGCGCATAATACATCGCAAACGCCTCTGAATGCGTGTTGTCTATTATTACTCCGTTTAATTCCATCACCCTCATTCGCCAAAACGTTTCCGCCTATTCTATCACTCGCTCATATGTTAATCTTACTAATAAACAGGTGGGATAAAACATTTTATGCATGACAAAATAATTCTGGAAGCCTTGGAAATCGAATGTGTAATTGGCGTTTTCGATTGGGAACGCAAAATAAAGCAGACGGTATCCATTGATCTTGCGTTATCTTGCGATATGACGAAGGCCGGCCTTACCGATAGCATCGAGGACGCAGTCGATTACAAAAGCATATCAAAAGATATCATCGCCCTGGTGGAGCCGAGCGAATTTCAGCTTATCGAAACAATGGCCGCTAAAATCGCCGAGCTATGCCTAAAGCATGACGGAGTTTCGAGCGCCACGGTGCGCGTATCGAAACCGGGCGCCGTGCGCGGCTCCAAAAATATATCGGTGGAGATAAGACGCCCTACTGTTGGAACCATTATCTACCTTGGGGTTGGCGGCAACATCGACCCAGAGCCGAATATCACCGAGGGCTTAAAACTTTTAAGCAAAAGGTTCGACGTTCAAAAAGTTTCTCCCACATATAAAAGCCAGGCGTGGGGAGTGAAAGATAAACAGGCGGACTACCTCAACCTCGCGGTTAAAGCGGCGACAGATAAGGACGTCTTCGCCGTGCGGGCGGAGCTGAGGTGGATTGAAGAAATCATGGGAAGAGAACGCACCCTGGACAAATTTTCGCCGAGAACACTAGATATCGACCTGTTGCTATTCGGAGGCCTCGTTTACGAAGATAGCGGCGGCGCCATCCCGCATAAGCAGTTAACGACCCAGCAGTTCGTCTACATGCCGATGATCGACATTGCGAAAGATTTAATCGTCCCTGGAGTCGGCAAAGCGTTAAAGGATATCGCGCCCGAGTATGATGAGAAAGAGCTTAAGATAACAAAAATAACAAACTGAATATGCGAAAGGTTCCATCGCCATCCAAACCTTTTTTTATCTCCGGCAACTTGCTTGCCGCCTCCAGAAAAACTTTCCGGACTTAAGCTTCGTTATAGAAAGCGATATTCGGCGCCGCCGTAGCAATCGCCACGCAAAACCCCTGGTTGGGGCTTGGGGTGGCCGGTGAGGAAATAGGCTCTGAATATCTCTCATGGAATGGTGTGGATTGGTTTTTGGGTGAAAGTTACGCGCCTGTCACTTTGGAAGGGCGTCTCTTTTTTATAAAAAAGAAAAAGATAGTATGGCAAGATAGTTATTTTGTGACCGAAAATGAAGATGAGTTGAGTGATGACGAAAAGAAAAACAAGGTCAAGCAACTTTAAGCCGGTTTACATGAGGCTGAAAGCGATCTGGTTAAAGACCTTAATGGCTATTTAAAAAAGGCTCTTGACTAAGCAATATCTGAATTCACTATCCCTTACTGTATCACTCGCTCGCCATCCGCGCCCGATATTTCGCCCAGTTGCGAAGGCTTTCGATCTCTTCCGCCATCGTGCGCGACAGCGGCACGGTCGATGTTATGGCTGTCACTATGTCGTCCGTATTAAAATCGCGGCGAGCGGCGAACCCGCTGTACATCGCCTCCACCACCGCCATCTCTATCTCCGCCCCGCTAAAACCTTCGCTCACTTTTATCAGTTCATCCAGATTATATTTGCCCGGGTCACGTTTACGTTTGGTGATATGGATATTGAAGATCTCTTTTCTTTCGTCCGCTTTCGGAAGATCGATAAAAAATATCTCGTCGAACCTTCCCTTGCGCAAAAGCTCCGGCGGCAGGTCCGATATGGAATTGGCGGTGGCGATCACGAAGACCGCTTTGGTTTTCTCCTGCATCCAGGTGATAAACGTTCCGAACAGACGCGAGGTGACCCCGGCGTCTGTAGACCCGGACGATTTGATCCCGCTAAAACCTTTTTCTATTTCGTCTATCCACAATATCACCGGGGCGAGTGACTCTGCGGTGGCGATCGCTTTACGCATATTCTCTTCAGACGAACCGATGTAAGAGGAGAATATCCGCCCCATATCCAGCCGCAATAACGGCTGGCGCCACAGGCTGGCGACCGCTTTGGACGTTAAACTTTTCCCGCACCCCTGCACACCGAGCAGAAGCAGTCCCTTGGGCATAGGCAAACCGAACTTGCGCGCCTTCGTTGTGTAAGATTCCCGCCGCGCGTCAAGCCATTTCTTAAGCGCGTTCATGCCGCCAACACCTGATATTGTCTCATCAAAATCGAAATATTCCAGCGATCCCGATTTTCTGATCAACTGTTTTTTTTCAAAAAGGATAAGGTCGATATCCTCTTCGTCGAATATGTGATCGGTCAACATGGCTTTGCTGAATATCCTTCGCCCCTCGGTAAGTGTAAGCCCGAGCGTTGCGTCTATCATCGAGTTTTTACCTTCATCGGTGATCGATGACGATAGTTGCGGATGTTTCTCGGCAAACGCCAGCGCCTCGTCAAGGATCGCGCGGACCTCCGCCCTTCCAGGCAACGGGAGGTCTATGATGGCGATATCTTTTTCAAGCTCCGTTGGAATTTTCAGCGTGGGGGAGATTATGACCAGTGTTTTAAACGACCGTGCGAAATCGCGTGCGATGTCGCGCAGTTTGCGGGTGACGGTTTCGTTTCCTATGAATGGATGGAAGTCGCGCATGACGAATATGGAGGGGTCGGCATTGGAAAGGACGGCATCGAGGGCGGCCAAAGCTTTTTTCTCCGGCGCGAGGTTTGTGCTATCAGTGGTGACCGACCACGGCTCTATCGACTTATCAAGGTCGCTGGCGATCCCTTTTAATATTCGCTCCGCCCTCCCCTCTTCATATGTAAGCAGATAGATAATCGGGTATCTGGACCTTATAAGCAGTTTAATTTCATCAATTGTTGACTGCATTTATTATAGCTCCCACTTGGTGGTTATTAAGCCTCATCAAACTCTGGCGCTCATACTTCCAGATAATCAAACCCGCTTTTGCTCTTGTCCATCCCGCTGAACAATTCATAACAGATCACCACACCTTTGCCAGACACAACGACAAATTTTTCTCCCGCGCTATTCATCTCGCACAACACCCATGAATGGGGAGTCTTGGTTTTCCACAGTATATCCCCCTTAACACTCATTATGGCGATATTTCCGTCGAGGCTGACGGCAACTAACCTCTTCCCGGTTTCATCGACCCCGATTTTTGAAACGGCGAACCCGGGATGAAAGGTGACCATCTCTTCGTTTGCAAGGTCGATAACGTTTATTCCCTCCTTGCGCGCCGGTAAGAATATTTTTCTCCCCTTGCGCGAAACCTCCACCTCGGTCACACGCATATCGAGGTTATACTCACCGACAGGGTTAAACGAGCTGTCATACAGCCCCACCCACCCGTGAGCGCTGGCGGCGAATAACCGCCCGGATGCCGACGATATGCGCACATGGGCCACAGGCTCCGGCGTGTGGACGATCCTGCCCCGTTTCCCGTCCGACTTGATAACGTGAAATCTTCCCTTGACGCTGGAGACGACAACCGCCTGCCCCAGCGATTTTATGGCGAGCTTGTTGACATCCTTTGTCACCCACAGCTCCCACTCAAGCTTTCCATCCCTTGTCACCCGCAAAACCTTTCCTCCATATGTGAGGACGAACAAGGCCCGGCCATCGTCTGTCACTTTCACTTCCAGCGGGACGAAACCCACTTTCCTTTTCCAGATAATTTTGCCATCCGCCGCTATAAAGGTGATGGAGTCCCTATGATCGCACACCAGCGTGTCGCCAGAACCGCCCGCCATCGATAGAGATTCCAGCGCGGCGCCATGGTTATGAGCCCACGCCTGCCTTACTTTCAGTTTTTCTGTCATGATAGTGTCAGATTGTACATTATTTGAAATCGTAACGCCCTGAACCGATGAGGCGCTTTCCCCGCCCTTCTTGACAAAAACAGGTAATTGGTGTAAATTATATCTAATTCGTTTAAATACAATTATCCCGAGCGTGGTGGCTCTATGGTGGATCTTTTTGGGAAATTATCTTGGCCTTTTTTGACAAGGGACTAGGCTCCCATAGGGGAGGCGATATCCTCTCGCAAATGGACAAAATCACGCCGGGCGCCCATGCTGGCGCCAAAATCATCGCCATATCCGGCCTCACAGGAGGTTCGGGCAAATCATCGACGGCGTTAAATCTGGCCTCTACCCTTGCGCTATGCGGCAAAAAAACCGCATTGATCGATTTTTCATTCGGATCGCTCTCCATTTGCGATTCTTTGGGTCTGGAAAACCCGATAGTGTCGCTAAAAGACTTCCTTTCAGGCGAAATCAGCTCTATATCGAAAACTCTGACCCCATCGTTATACAAAAACCTCTATTTTGTGGAAAGCGGGATGGAATATCTCGATTTTGGGAAAAAATCGTCCAACCCGACGGCCAAAGTCATAAAATCGCTTAAAGAGGCCGATGTTGATTATATTTTCATCGATTTGGGGCTGATTTCAGATAAAACCAGGATGGAGCTGTTTCTGGCGGCCGATGTGCCGCTTCTGGTTGTGGAGCCATCACGCAATATACAGAATCTTGTCCAGAATTTCGGGAAAAGCATGCTTTTACGGGCGGCGGAGGGGGAATTCAACCGTTCGAAAAACTTCAGGCATGTTCACGACATTTTCAGCAAAAGCTTTGATTCTTTGGATGATTCGCTTATTGACACCTTAAAGGAATGTGTAAGAGCCGACAGGCGAAACCTCAAAAAGGTGAAAAAGCTGGCTATCAAGACCAGGCTTTGTATTGCGATGAATAAAGCTCTTTCAAAAGATGATATCAGCCTTGGCGGAATGCTTAAAGAGACCATTACCAAAAGAATCGGGATCGGCGCCTCGTATCTTGGGTTTATCCCGGAGGACGACGTCATATTCAACGCCTCAGGGGTGAAGCGCCCCGTCCCTTATTACAATGTCTACACCCCCATCTCCGAGGCGTTCAGAAGCCTGGCCAGAAACGTCACAGGGCTTGAAAGCCTGCATGTGAATGAGGAAGACCTTGTGGCGATCCAAAAAAAGCTGGAGGAGTTTGAAAACCGGAAGGGTATCGCCGACGAGCGGGAGCTTGGCTGGTCCATTGAAGAGCTCAAACGCCAGATGGAGCGCGACCTGGAGAATGAAATCCGGGATCGTAAGGAAAAGATAGACGTTGAGCTGGCCGAGCTTAAAGAAACAAAACTTAAGGAGCTTGAGACCGAAATCGGAAATGAGGTCGAGCCGATGCGTAAAGAGGCGATGGCCGAGGCGGAAGAGGCGCGCCGCATCGCCCTGGCGAAAGTGAGCGGGGAAATTACAGAGCTGGAGAACGAGCGGCTTAAAGAGGTGAACAAGTGGACGCGTGAAATGAAGCGCGATGAGTTTAAGCAGTTCAAGATCAGGCTTTCCGCCCTGCGAAATAAAAAAATCGATGAGCTGACGCAAAAGTGGGATTCGACAAGGGAAAAGAGGTTTGACAAATTAAACCTGGAAATGGCGTCGAGGCGCGAGGAGCTTCTTAAGAGGCTGGAAAACGAAAGAATGGCCCAAAAGCTGGCGATAGATGAAGAGATGGAAAAGATCTCCGAACTTCACAAAAAAGAGGTTCGCGCCAAGACGGCCAAGGAGGTGGAGCCTGTTCGCAAGCTTGTGTGGAACGAGCTTGAAGAGGATCGTGTTAAAAAGATCACCTCTATCAAAGAGGAGGTCAGCCGGTTCCGCGCCGCCCAGATGGATATTGTGGAATCTGAAATGGCGGAGCTCAAAGAGACGTTTAACGAAAGACTGGAAACAGAGATCAATATCCGGCGCAACACACTCATGGAGGACGCGCACCTGGATGTGATGCGTCTGTCATCGGTGTTCGATACCGAGAACGCGCGTCGTCTTTCCCAGATGAAAAGTCAACTGGAGATAAAATATCAATCCGAGCGGGAAAAATTCTATACCAAACTTCAAAGCGAGCTAGCCCAGATTCGTCAATCGAAAACCAGGGAAGTTATGGATCAGATTGAAGCCGACCGCAACATGCGAATAGCCACCCTTGAAAACAGTATCGAAGCGCATGGCAAAGAAAAAATGAGGAAAGCTTTGCAAGGGTTTAGAAAACGGATAATCGCGGAAAAAGAAAAAGTGCGAAAAGCCACATACGATTATCGCGAAAAATCGATGGAGATGGTAAAACTGGAAAGGGAGAGACAACTGACCCAAACGGAAAAAGAAATTTTCGAGATTAAAAACCAGAAGCTCGACTGTGCCAGGGAGGAGGCCAGGAGGCTGTATGACCGGCTGACCCAAAAAGCGCTTTTAGCAGTGAAAGAAGAGGATAAAGAGCGCAGGGCGACGTTCCACAGGGCGATGGAAACCTTTAAGGACGAGAAGAGGCAGGAGCTTAAAAACGCCCTCATGGAGGCGCGCAGAACCAAGGTGGACGAGGTCACCGCAAAAATCGCAGTCAAACGCCAGGAGATGATAGATAACCTCAATAATGAAGTCGCCCAGATCAAAAACGAATTGCTTGAAAACGCCAGAAACGCCGCGAACGAAACCAGAGCCAGGCTTCTGAAAGGGGTTGATATCGAGATAGCCGAAACATTGTCGACCAGGAAAAACGAAATGTCGACCGAGCTGTCGCTGGAGCATCAGAAAAAGCTTAAAGCCATTGCATCTAGCGTACGGACGGAAGAAATCTCCATGCGAGAGCGCCTTCACGAAATCATGTATGACGAAGAAAAAATTATCCGCAACAGGATGTTACGCGAAGTTGATGCCGAGCGCAAAGAGGCGCTGGCGGAATTAATGGCCGGCATAAAACCGCAAAAGATGAGGATAGAGCTTGAGATCAAAAAAGAGATCGATATAAAACGAAGGGAAGCGTTCCAGGAATTGCGGCGCGAAGTGAACCATATGCGCAACCAGCATATCGATAAACTAAAAGAATGGGAAAACGCCGAAAGAGCGCAGTTGATAGCCGAAATGGAATCGAGACTGGCCATAAAAGAGACCGCGAAGCTAAAATCAATAGAGAAAAATCTTGAAAAATGGCGCAAGGAGGCGATGGAGCGGGAAAACTCCACGGTCGAGACCTATAAAAACATGGCGCTAGAGAAGATGCGCCGAATCCTGGAACAGCAAAAGCAGGAGCGGATATCAGCCATCAAGGACGATATCAAAGCCGAGCGCGACAAGCTTTATATCGAAGCGAAAGCAAAGGCGGAGAGAGAACACAAAAAGCTGTTTGCCGAAATTGAAGTTAAATGCGCCCGGCGGGAGGCGCGCAAGATGGAGGAGCTCGACGATAAAATTTCGGTCAGGAGTGCGGAGCTGATGAAAGAGTGTGAAGCCGAAATTGAAATCGCAAGAGCGAAACGGCTCGAATCCATTCGAAAAGATGTGGAGGCCGAGAAAGGCGCCATGCAAAAAGCGATGGACGACAAACGCCAGAAGTTATGGCTTCAAAATGAAAAGTGGGTCCGCATGGACATAGACAGGTTGCGCCTTGAGCTTAAAAGCGAAATGGAGAAAGAGCTGGAAACGGCGCGTCAAGGCAAAAGACGCGAGATGGAAGAACAGATTTCCAACGAAACCGACACGATGATGAAACGGATAAGTAATGAAGCCAATTATGAAAAAAGCAGGCTCGAACGACATGTAAGAGCCGAAGTGGAGGCAAATCGTGACGCGATAAAAGCTGAAACCAGAAAGATGATTGAGGATGAGATGGCTGGCCAGCAAAGAGACCTTGAGAAATCGATTGAAGATCGCAGAAGACAAATGCAAAGCGAAATTGAAAAATGGCACAACAGCGAAAAGGAACGAGGGCTTGAAATTATCAGAGAGAAGCTAAGCTCCGAAGAGAAAAGACGCTTCGAGATAATGGATATGGAGTTTAAAACCGAGGAGTTGAAACGCAGGCAGGATCTTATGGACAAAATGATGAAGAAACGCGATGAGCTTGAAGAATCGTTCAAGGCTGAAAAAAAACGATATCTCGATAAACTGCGAAATGAAATGTCCAAGAATCCATTTATCGACAGCTCAAGCTTTAATAAAGAGATGGAAAAAATATCCAAGAACTGGCGGATGATGAATTGATCGATACGATTCGATCCATAACGCTCCGAAACGTCCCACATGATGCTCAATAATCAGTTGGTCATTGGCCAGATATTTATCAGCATGGTTCCAGTAAAAATTATTCGCTAAAAAGACTCCATATTTTATTAAGAATTTTGTAGAATCAAAAGATTGACGAATCGCTGTGGATGGTCTGTTTGGGGTGGAAGACTAACAATGACTGAAAAAATTCTTATGATGGGTGGTTCCCGGTTCTCACAAAAAACAAATATATGTAAACGCACCCAAAAAATAATCGATTTTATTTGATCCGATTTATATTCGCCTGATGCGAATGTTTTGCAGAGCGTTAAAAAGATAGCTCAATAAATAAAATATAATAGCCATGACAGACACGCACCGCAAAGAAAAGATGTTGGGCAAGTTCAACCGTTATATTTTTGGGCTGGTTGTGGCATGGACGGTTATCATAGCGTCGCTCCTTGCGATGGACTTTTTTCGTCTTCGCACGCACTATATCGATTTGGCGAAAAACGAGGCGATTGTCCATTTTAACTGGATAACAACATTCAGAAGCTGGGTCTCCTCTCATGGGGGGGTCTATGTTCCAATCGACGAAAGAACCCCTCCAAACAAATATCTCATCACGGCGGAGCGGGATATAGTCGGGCCGTTTAAACGGCCATATACCCTTGTAAACCCGGCCTATATGACCCGCCAGGTGTTCGAGATGTATGGTGGCGCGCTACGTATAAAAGGCCATCTTACAAGCCTCACGCTCCTGAGGCCGGAAAACGCGCCAGATAAATGGGAAAAAAATGCGCTCATAGAGTTCGACAAGGGCAGGAAAGAAAAAATCGAGCTGACAGAAATATCGGATGAGCCTTACCTAAGGATGATGAGGCCCCTGATAGCGGAACAATCTTGCCTTAGGTGCCATGGCCATCAAGGGTATAAAGTTGGCGATGTTCGTGGCGGCATAAGCATTTCTGTTCCCCTCGCCCCTTATATTGCGCGGCAGAGAGCGGAAGCGATAAACCATGGTCTCTTTTTCGGGTTGATCATGTTTTTGGGACTTGGGGGGATAGGGATGGTTTCTGTTCGCCTGAGGAGCCAGGTGGTGGAACAGGCGAAAATCGAGGATGACCTGGAAATATCGGAGCAAAAAATGAGCGCCATCCTGAAAACCGTGGGTGAAGGAGTGGTGGTGGTGGATGAACATTCAACAATCCAGTATATAAACCAGGCGGCCCAAAACATTTTCGGATATACTCAAGGCGAGCTTATCGGCTCGCATTTCACTGTTCTGGTTCCGGAAAAATACAGGACGGCCCACATCTCCAACATTGAAAACTATCTTTCGGGGAAGCCCTCTAATTTATTCGGCATACGTCGGGAGTTTGATGCGCTCAGAAAATCCGGCGAGGTGTTTCCCGTTGATGTGATAGTGGAAAAAACCTCCATAAGCGAGGATCATCAGTTGTTCACAGCCGCAATCAGGGATATCACGCTATATAAAAGAAATCAACAATCGATCATTAAAAAATCGGAGCTGATACAGTTGCTCCAGGACATTGCCGTCGCATCCAACGAAGCTCCGACAATAGACGAAGCCATGCTTACCTGCCTTGAAAAAGTTTGCGCCCACACCGGGTGGGAAATCGGTCACGTCTATTATCCAGACTCCGACGGGACGCTCCAGCCAACCACATTGTGGAGAGAAACCAGTGACAAAATGGTTGAGACATTTCATGAAGTCACCATGAGAACCATCCTCAAATCGGGGGTTGGCCTCCCTGGCAGGGCGCACAGAAGCGGCAGGGCGGTGTGGATCACCGATCTTGCAAAAGAGACAAATTTCCCCAGGGCCAAGGTGGCGGAGGAGGTTGGGGTGAAAGCGGCTTTCGCCTTCCCGGTGCTGGAAGAGAAAAAAGTGACCGCCGTTCTTGAATTTTTCACAGTAAAGGCCGAAGAGCCGGATGAATCGTTGCTCGACGCGGTGGAAATCCTCGCCACACAGCTTGGGCGCGTGACAGAACGCAAAAGAGCCGAAGAGGAGCACAGCCGCCTGGCCGCCGCCATAGAACATGCGGCCGATACCGTTATGATTACAGACGCCCATGGAACAATACAATATGTGAATCCCGCTTTTGAAAGAATATATGGCTTCAGCCGGTCGGAAGCGATCGGTCAAAACCCCAGAATGTTAAAAAGCGACAGGTACGGGCCGGAATTTTACGATGAAATGTGGAAGACAATACGCAACGGGATTTCGTGGAAAGGAAAGTTTATCAACAAGAAAAAGGACGGAACTCTATGTGAAGATGAGACCACCATCACGCCGGTCATAGGGGTCAAAGGCAAAATTCTTGGTTACGTGGCGGTGAAGCGCGACGTGACCAAAGAGGCGTATTTTGTGAGCGCCAAGGAATTTTTTGCATCGGTGACGGCTCATGAGCTTCGCACTCCCATGACAACTCTTGGCATCGTCAAGGCCTATCTCGATTCTATTGAAACCCTGGTCAAGGACAAGGATAACTATAATCGGGCCAGAGAATCGATGGATATATCATATATGCACCTGGAGCGTATTTTAACTTTGACATCGATGCTTTCAGACCTTAACAAGCCATTGGTGAAAAAACATTTCGGCCCAGGGTTTTTTAACATGGTGATCACCAGCCTGGTCGATTCCACCAGGTCGCTGATTAGTGACGAAAAAAGGACGATAGACCTGAACCTGACACTGTCGCCAGAGTTTACCAATAGCTCGTTCAATGGAAACCAGGAAATGCTCTCCATGGCTGTAGACGAAGCCCTTTCCAACGCCATCAAATTCACCCGCGATGGAGGCGCAGTGGATGTAAAAGGGTATATTGAAGAGGGCGATTTTGTGGTCGAGATAAAGAACGAAGGCCAGGGAATCCCCAAAAACATGCTCGACAAAGTGACAGAGCCATTCTTCTCGCTTGAAGACCCGATGAAACATTCCAGCGGGCGGCACAAATATATGGGAGGCGGGATCGGCCTTGGCCTGACCATCACACGCCTGATTGTTGAACGCCACTCCGGCAAGCTGGAGATCCGAAGCGAAGGAGAGAAAAAAGGGGTTACAGCGCTTATAAAAATCCCCGTGGATTCTTCGGAGCCTCCGCCAGATAGCTTTTAAACGCCCTCCCCTCCCCATAAAGTTACGATAGTTCCGCGTATTGGCGGTAAAGAGAGTTTCCTGATTCCGATAAATGAGATATCGTATCTATCCCAAAATGTTTATTTGAAAGCTGTATAATAAAGAGAGATATGAAAAATTTTATAGGTTTGCCGAATATGCCGATATCGGTCTCATCACGCCTGTTAGCGCTGTCGCTGGTTGCTTGCATGGCCATGAATGCGTCGGTCGCCCTGGCTGGGGCCAGTTCTCTTAGGGTGAGCGAGGAAGAGCTGGGCCGCGAAACCGATAAACAGATCGTCGCGCAATTCGGCCTGTATGAGGACAAAAAAATACAGGAATATGTCCGCAGTGTGGCCAACAAGGTTCTGGCCACAATAAGGGAGCCGGAGTTTGAATATCATTTCAAGGTGCTAAACCATGAAATGGTGAACGCCTTCGCGCTTCCGGGCGGATATATATACGTCACCCGCGGACTGCTGGCCATGCTCGATTCCGAAGCGGCTCTGGCCGGGGTCATCGGGCATGAGATTGGCCATGTCATCGGGCATCATGCCACGAAGCAATCTAAAAAAAGCATAGGGTCACTATTACTGGCCCTGGGTGGATTGGTCGCCAGCGAGGATATCCGCAATAACGCCGCCGCATGGCTCACCGTCACCACCACCTTGTCCCAGCAAATCCTGCTCGGTTACGGGCGGGATATGGAAATGGAATCGGATCAGGTGGGGATGATCGCATCCTACGAAGCCGGATATTCCCCCGAGGGGATCGTCGCGTTTTTACGATCTTTGCGGACAAACGAAAGATTATCCGGCAGAGGGTATCACGGATTTGTCGCCACCCACCCGGACACTATCATTCGCATCATCGAAGCCCAGGGAAAGTCCGAAATACTGGAAGCGCGCGGAGGCAAGGTGAAATTTTATCGCGATAAATATCTCGACTCGATAAACGGCATTCGCTACGGCAAGCCCAAGTGGCGGCGCAAAACCTTGCCGCCTTATGTAATCAATATCCACACGGTCAAGGAGGGTGAGACCTTCCGCTCTATCGCAAAAAACATCAGTGGTGACGAAGGGATGGCGCTGGAGATCGCGGTGTTAAACTCTATGGATCACAACACGCCTCTTATTCCAGGGTACCGGATCAAAACCCTCGTCCCCATCAAGTCGACCACTGCGCCTTTGCTTAAGCCAGGAAGGTCGCACGCGGCGGAGCATCATGAGCAGGCGAAAGATAAAAAAGAGAACAAAAAAAAGGGGAAAAAATGAAATCGGCAATTGAACTGGCCATAGAAAAAGCCAATGAGATGAGTGGCGGGAAAAGTAAAAGTTTGACAGGTGAGCAAAAAAAGAAAATCGGCGAAATACGCCAGATCGCCGAGGCGAAAATAGCCGAAACAAGGATAATGCTGGATGATAAAATCTCCAGACTTGGCGGTAACTTCGAAGCGGTGGAACAGGCAAAAGCTGAATTTCGCATCGATAAGTCGAAAATAGAAAAAGACACCGAGAGAAAAGTAACCAAAATAAGAGAGGGTGTCTCGTGATCTGCCGCTCCGAACTCTGAATAAGTGACGTTTTTTGTCATAACTGGCCCAATAATGGCGCTTTTGGGAAGCCGATGATAGTCGTGGTATTTGGCGATTTACGCCAGACCAATACGGCGGGGGGACACCTTTTCTACGGGCATACCCATCTGTAAATCGGGTTCTCTATTATTTCGTTGGCCGCACCTGTGGCGCTCAGTGGGTTTTGCTTCCCGTATGGGGCGATTATCATGTATCCAGTGCTTCCACCTTCGTGGCAACCGACGGCATAGAACATGAAATCCCCACCCAGATCCCATGAGATATCGAATATTTTCACGCCATTGCTTATTTTTACCCCTGCAAACTGAGGGTGGTTGAACGGCCCTGTGATACTTGGGTCACTGAAATCTACGGGAGTGTCGGTATCGGCCACAGCGCCGCGAAACTGGCTAAGATCGCTAAGCGCAGTGGCATCAAAAACCCGCATTTTAAATCGATTGTATTCCGGAAGGGCGATGAACGCAAGCACACCTATAACCGCCAGCACAGTCATCAGCTCTATCAGAGTGAATCCTGACCTGTTGCCTGCAAATTTCTTTTCAAAACAAGACATAAATTCTCTCCTCCTCTTGTCGTATTGCAGTTATTTTAAGCATATTTAGCGCCAATTCAGGCCAATGGTCGATATAGATCACGAAAATCATGTAACGTGTCGAGTCATACTGGGATATCATTAAATATAGCTCATTTCCAGTAAAAGGCATATTATGAATAAAGTTTATTTCCAGATATATCGTCCTCCGGCTTTTTATGGCCCCGGATGTGTTGACCCCTCCCTTAATTGCTATCTATAATCGCTCAATGGGTTCTGAAGAAGATCAATTAGCCAAAGTCGCAAACGACAAGGAGCTTGTCGCCCGGATGATATCGGACGATGACGACGCATGGGAAATCTTTGTGGAGCGATATACCGACTGGGTGTTATACAAGTCAAAGGAATGGTGCATAGAACATTGCCAATATTCCGCCGGAACCTATTCGTGCGGCCTCCTCTCCCTGAAGCTTCAGCGTAAGGGAAAACATATTTTCTCGGATCAGCCGGAGTGTGACGAAGGACTCGATACATACATCTGGATTTTTGAAAGGCTTAAAAGCAAGGTAAAAAAATATTCCGGCAAGAACAACTGCCTTCTCTCCACATTCGTCTGGACCATTCTGAATTCACGCGAACTTCATATAGACTGGCTCAGGTGGAAGTATGGAAGAGCCTTTTAACCCTTTGGCCTTTTTTAACATTATGAAACAATGCCCGATTTACTAAGCCCGTCTGCTATAAAACGGTTACCCACCGCCATCCGGAGACTTGGTGAAAAAGAGAGGATGGCCTTTGTCTTCCTCAGGATGAAAAGGGACGAGAGCTATATAGCAAGGGAGCTTAAAATCACCATCAGCCAGGCCCGTGAAATGATCCACCTGGTGCAAAACACCCTTGTTCAAAGCGGCGCCCTGGATATGATTCAGGATCCTGTCTTTTTCCCCATAGATCATCCGCACGGTGATAGCGATGGGGAAGAGAGGTCATTCGAGCTTCCTGGCGCTAACATGGATATCGCCGACGAGCTTTTCCTTGACGGGTTCTATAAAATATTGTCGAAATCGCTGGATGAAATGGATACAGAGGGGCGCAGGCTGATGGGATTATGGTTTAATAAAGAGATGAAGGCAAAGGCGATCCTTATATTTTACAAAAACCTGGGCATCCCGATCTCTAGCAAGAAACCGATAGAAAAAACCACTGAACAGGATGTGTTTTACGAGCTTGAAAAAAATATTCGAAAACTTCTGGTATATGTCCGTTCAAATGTAAATGACAGCGAAATTGATCTGACACCTGCCGCGCTTAGGGCAATCCTTAATGAAACAGGGGTTTGATGGTAAACGCACTATTGGGACGAGCGACAATATGGAACATTTAATCTGGGCCGATCTATTGGCTTATGGCGATCCTTCACTTAAAGACAATGAGCGGGAGCTTGTGGCCACACATATGAAATCGTGCCCCACCTGTCGCGATCGATATATTTCGATCCAGTCACTTCGCGGCGCTCTTAAAAAGACCCCTCCCCCGTTTATTCCATTTGATCTCACCATTGATTGCATACCCGAAGAGTTATTGGGTGATTTCTTGGGAAGCCGCCTCCCCTCCTCCGAACAGAATATATATTCCAATCATACAATAGCTTGCGATATCTGCTTCGAACGCGCGGCCTACCTCTCCTGGGCAGGCGCCAAAATGGCCGAGGGGTCGCTGGCGATGAACCCCACACCTGAAAGATATAAAGCGGCCATTCTAAACCGCGCGCCGGCGGAATCAGAAGCGCCTCGGCCGTCATTTTCGGTTTGGAATATCGCCAGCAGGTGGATAAAATCCCCCGTTCCGGCTTACGCCTTTGCGGCGTCGCTCGCCTTTTTTGTGTTCTTTGGGGCCTTCGGCGGGCAAGAGGGCGTGGTGCCACTCACGGATGACCAGGTCTTCACCCTGTATGAAAAGCCGTCACATAGCGGTCCATCGTTCGGTTTTTCAGACGCGGGGCGCAAGGTGGGCGAGGTGGAGGCGGGCCTCACAGTGAACAGGGAGGATGACGGAAGGTTCAGGTTTGGCTGGAAACCGGTTGAAGGAGCATCCGACTATAATTTCTATCTCACCCGGCTCGACACGGCAGGGGCAGATAACTTTTTTGACACAAAAACCGCGCTGACAGAAGTTTATACGGGCGCCAATACGCTCTCCCCTGGTTCGGTTTACACGTGGAGGGTGACAGGCTCCACGCAAACCGGCGATATTTTCGTAGCCAGGGGTCAGTTCGCGTTGCCAAAATGACCGCTATTCAAGGATTGACTATGTACAGGGTCTCCTTCCTCACAGCTTTCATAATCATCAGCGCTTTTGCCTTTTTGGCCCCAACATATGCCCACGCCGGCGCCAAGCCGACCGGGCCCTCATCCAAAAGAGATTACTGGACCGCCAACCAGAAGATGCTGGACGAAAAAGACTCGCGCTATGCCCTTGCCCATTCGGTGTTCGACCGGGTTCTTGCGGCGGCTGATAAAAGGCCGGGCCCTATCCCGGAGCTGATTATACTGGATGAGGGGGGGTACCCCTGGGCCAGGTCTTTGCCGGACGGCGCGATCATCCTCACGCGCGGGGCGATAGATATCTGCCTGCGTTCCGCCTCTATGATGGAAGCCAAGGCAAAGCTCGCCTTCATCATAGGGCACGAGCTTAGCCACCAGGTGAATGGAGATTTCTGGCATTTCTTTTTCTATCAGGGGGTGAGGCCGGAACAGGCAAAGGGGGCATCGGCCAAAAAGACACTGAAGGAAGTTATCGAGATCGCCCGCAAGACCGACAGCGTTGTGGCCAAAGAGCTGAAGGCGGATCAATACGGGGTGATCTATGCGTCCCAGGCCGGATACAATGTTAGCGCGCTGATGAAGGCTGACGTTAATTTTTTCTATGAATGGGCGGCGGCCACAAGCCCCGGGCTTCTTGAAGGGGCGATGTTCACCCCCGCTCACCCAAGGATACAACAACGATCCGCCACGGTGATCCTCACCATAAAACAGGTCGCCCGAAAAATCGCGCTGTTCGATAAGGGGGTGATTTACTATAAACAAGGGAACTACGCGGCGGCAAAACGCTACTTCGAGGATTTCCTTTCGCAATATCAATCCCGTGAAGCGTTTAACAACCTTGGGCTTGTTTACTATCAAATGGCGTTAAAAGAACATATGCGACTACAGCCGCACACACCTGTGTTCCGGCTCTCTTTGATTATAGACCCCTCCACAAGGGCGAAGGAGACGACAAAGGGCCGCCAGGCCTTAATGACCCCGTTCAACCGATCGTTTAAACGAAGTGACGGAACTTCCGCTCTGTTCAGAAAATATTCAAAAACAGCGGCCAAATATTTCAGGGAAGCGGCGGATCGGGACCATACATACGCGCCTGCTCATAACAACATCGCATGTGTCCATTTTTTAAGGCGGGAATTTTCCAGCGCCGTGGGCCAGCTCGACATCAGCATAATTCTCGACCCGACAAACGCCGAAGCGTATAACAACCGTGGAGTATCCTATCTTAACCACGCAAAAAAACTTAAAGTGAATCTGAACAGCAAAGTGGAATCCGATTTGAAAAAGGCGTTAAAAATTAAACCGGATTACGTCGACGCAACCTTCAACCTGGCATATTTCTATAAAATAACCGGTAATGAGAAAGAAAAAAGACATTACATGCTAAGGCTTAAAAAGATCGCGCCTCGCTCCGGCCTTATCGCGCTACTTGAATAATCAAAAGGCAAGCCCCACGTCCAGAATCATCATAAGAGTGAACCCGGCCATAAGCCCGGCAGAGGCCTGATCCTGGTTCCCGTTGGCATGCGATTCCGGGATAACCTCTTCGGCCACGACAAAGATCATCGCCCCGGCCGCGAAAGCGAGCGCGTATGGCAATATCGGCAGGGCGACCAAAATCACCGCCGCCCCGATAAATCCTCCGGCCACTTCCACCATTCCGGAAAACTGGCCATACAAAAAACTTTTTAACCTGCTCATACCGGCCCGCCTGAATGGCGCCGCAACAGCCATGCCTTCCGGCACGTTTTGAATCCCGATACCAATCGCAAGGGCGATAGCTCCCCCCAGAGTCGCCTCGGGATATCCGGCCGCCGCCGCCCCGAACGCGACCCCCACCGCAAGCCCCTCCGGTATGTTGTGAAGGGTCACCGCCAGAAAGAGGAGGGAAGATCGACGCCAAGTGGTTTTGGGCCCCTCGGCCGCTTCGCTTGGAAGGAAAAGATGCAAATGGGGTAACATTTTGTCTATACGGCTCATGAAAAATCCGCCAAGGAGAAACCCGACAGCCGGAGGAAACCATGATGGAAGCGCTCCTCCTTCGCTCATCTCTATGGAGGGCGCCAGCAAAGACCAGAAGCTGGCCGCGATCATCACCCCCGCCGCAAACCCCAGCATCATGTCCATAATTTTCTGATTTAATTCGCGGTGCAAAAAAACGGCGGCGGCGCCAACGGCTGTTAGCGCCCAGGTGAAAAGTGTTCCCACCAGAGCCTGAGTAATCGGGCTCAAACTTGCAAAATAATTCATCACTCCACCACATGAACGAAAGTCAGGGGGGTGGAAAAGTTTACGCTTCGGTCACGCTCAAAAGGTCGCGTTCGTGCTCTTCCTCCTGGATAAGGATATCTTCCAGAATGCGCCTCAATCCGTATAATTTAAGAGATTCCGCCTCACCTATTCTTTGGGTATATCCGGCGATAGCCTTCCCCTCTCCTGCGAGGTCTTGCTTTAGCATGGTTAGACTGTCGGGGGAAACCTCCACCTTTTCAACGTCCACACCCGGGACTCCGCCAAGATAATCGATCTGCTCTGAAAGGGCGATAGCATGCTGCATTTCCTCTTGCGCGTGAACCAGGAGCTCCTTCTGGATCGACTCGTACTGGGCGCCGGTGATCGCCGCGGCATGCTGTATGTACTGGATAAATGCGGCGAACTCCCATGCCAGGTCTTTATTAAGATTTGCGATTAGTTCTTCTTTGGTGATTCCCATAATGCGCTCCCTAATATTTTGGACATCATACAATTTTTTTATGGTTCATTTCACATACGACCGTGGATCAATCACAAACGGATTATTCCGCGTTTGTATCAACACCTCCTTTGCGCGCTCAATATCATGAGCGATTCCTGATTTTAATTCTTCCACCGATTCAAAGCTTTTTTCGTCCCTCAACCGGTCGACGAAAAATACTTCGATTTCCTTATTATATATATCTTTATCAAGATTTAAAAGGTGCGCTTCCACAATAAAATCATCCCGGTTAAAGGTGGGGTTATATCCAATATTGACCACCCCCTCATACCACTCCCCCTGGTCGAGCCGCGCGATTATGGCGTACACTCCCACCGCCGGGATAACATCGTATGGCGTCTCGAGGTTGGCCGTGGGGAACCCTATCGCCTTGCCCCGTTTATATCCGCTTACAACTTTACCAGCTATCGCATAAAAACGCCCCAACAGCTTGCTTGCTTTCCCGACTTCACCTCCATACAGATATTCGCGTATGGCGGTGGACGACACCCTTTCGCCATCCACCATCACCGGCTCCACAACGTACAGCCTGAAGCCAAGTTCGTCTCCCATTTTTTTTAGATAGTCGATGCCGCCCGCTTTCTGGCGTCCAAAAGTATAATCGGTCCCCACAAAGACCGAATCCATCGAGAGAGCTTTATAAATTTTCACGGCAAAATCGCGCGGGTGCATCCTGGCGAAGTCGCGCGTGAAATCGGCGCAGATCACCATCTCTATGCCCGATGCCTGGATAAACTCCATTTTTTGTTTAAAAGTGGTCAACAGGTTCAGGTTTTGTTCGGGCGCAAGGATTTTAAGCGGATGCGGGTCGAACGTATAGACAATGGGGGTTCCATCGATCTCCGAAGCTTTCGCCACAACACGGCGAAAGATCTCCTGGTGCCCCACATGCGCCCCGTCGAAATTCCCGATGGTGACCACCGCGTTTTTCGGTTTTTCGGCAAGGTTACGAAGACCGCGGATAATTTTCATGCAAAAAACAGGCTAGACGCCAAAACTGATACCCACCCTCGTGGCTGTTTTAACCATGGAGCCATCTATGTCGACGGTCTTCATTTTGTGAAGAGCCTCCACAAGGGGAACGGTGACGATATCAGGGGTGTGAAGGGCCACCATATGGTCGAACTTTCCATCGTGAGCGGCGACAATCGCGGCGGCCCCATATTGGGTGGCCAGGGTTCTGTCTAGCGCCGACGGCGTTCCTCCTCGCTGAATGTGGCCCAGCACGGTTTCGCGGGTCTCCATATGCGTCAGCTTTTCGAGTTCGCAGGCGACATACTCGCTCACGCCTCCCAGCCGCACACTTTCGGGCGAACCCTCCACAATTCGTTTCACGCTCCGCTCTCCCCCTATTTCTTTCGCCCCCTCAGCCACAACAATCACCGTGAAATGCTTCCCCCGCCCTTTTCGTTCGAAAATCTTTTCCGTGATTTTTTCGAGGTCGAAAGGGATTTCCGGGATGAGAATGATATGCGCCCCTCCGGCTATACCGGCGGCCAGGGCGATCCACCCCGCATATCGCCCCATAACCTCCACCACCATGATGCGATGATGCGATTCGGCGGTGGTCTGGATTTTGTCGAGGGCGTCCACAACTGTGGTGACGGCGGTGTCGAACCCGAAAGTTCTGTCGGTCGCAGACAGATCGTTATCGATAGTTTTTGGAATGCCGATAACGTTGAGCCCTTTAAGCGCAAACTTGTGGGCGATATCCATCGTGCCGTCCCCCCCTATCACCACAAGGCAATCGAGCCGGTTTTTATTATAGTTGTCCACAACCTTGTCGGATATGTCGCTGGTGGTGGTCTGGCCCCGGACGGTTTCGGCGAACTCGAACGGGTTGTCCCTGTTTGACGAGCCAAGTATCGTGCCGCCACGGGTGAGAATACCGGAGACCCTGTTTAAATCGAGTGGATGGTTTTTATCTTTTATAAGCCCCAGGAATCCGTCCCGGATACCCATGACTTCGTCGTGATATGTGTGGTTGGCTGTCTTTACCGCCGCTCTTATAACCGCGTTCAATCCGGGCGCGTCCCCGCCCCCTGTCAACACACCGATTTTCATATGAACCTCTCATTTTTCGTTCAATTGGCCAGCCGACATTATACCGCTAATGTCTGGAGGATGGGGGGCTCTGTTGATTATTTATGCCGCACAGCTCCGGCGTCAATATTACCGGGCCGTAAACGATTTTAATCTTAACGAATTCGACACAACCGTAACCGAAGATATCGCCATGGCGGCGCCAGCGAACATCGGGTTCAGCATAATGCCCCACACAGGATATAAAACACCGGCGGCCACCGGAATGAGTAGCGTGTTATAGGCAAAGGCCCAGAAAAGGTTTTGCTTGATCGTCCGCAAGGTGGCGCGCCCCAGCCGGATTGCGGTCACAACTCCGCTCAGGTTTCCTGTCATAAGGGTGACATCGCTCGACTCCAT